>JABUBM010000011.1_pt1 | contig 45537 bp, 45 predicted proteins | sample 7240321 | NCBI WGS metagenome assembly JABUBM01 (sample SAMN07256344, study PRJNA390944) | subsurface metagenome | isolation source: Methane hydrate marine sediment | place: Pacific Ocean: Eastern North Pacific, ODP site 1244 | collected 2002
GGTAGGTGTATTCGTTGATAGTCCACTGGGCATAGAGGATCACATTAGCCGTGCCCATAGTAAAGGTAGACCCTGCGGGGTAACCTGTTCCAGTGCCAGCTGCAGCTGTGTTCCAGCCGACAAAGGTGTAGTCGGTTTTAACCAGGCTTCCTTGATTGAGTACTTTCACGGTTGCGCCCTGTACGTAGAGGTTAGCATCGGTAGGTACGTCTCCACCTGTATTAGTATTGCCATCGTAAGTCACGGTGTAGGTAGGTGTTGGAGTTGGCGTAGGTGTTGGTGGGTGAAGGAAATCCTCTACCGCCTGCTGAACGACCGCTGATAAAGCCGGGTCTTCGCCGGCTGCTATTTTACTGCATACGTCACTCATCACATCATCAAAGTCAGGGTCAGCTTCGATATCGGTTAAATTGATATCAGCCAGATTATCCGGATAATCTTCATCTTCCAACATCGCCTGAGCTATCAGGGCAACTGCGGTGGTAGCACAATCAACTGTCCCCAGGTCATACTCTATTCCTACTTCCACCTGAGGTGTGACCTGCTGTAGTTTTACCCCATCCTTTACCGCCTGGAGGAGGTAAGGACCACCCGCAGGCACAAAGACCTGGTAGTAGCCGTTAGCATCGGTGGTGGTAGTGGCTATAATATCGCCGGTGACCGGGTCAATTATGTTGACCGTGGCATCAGCCAGGGCTTGACCGGTCAGCTGTTTTGCCTGTATCGACCCTTCCGGTACCAGGACTTGTCCTTTAAGTATACCCTCGGTGACCGGGGGCTTGAGAAAACAACTGGTTAAAAGTAAAACCCCCAAGATGAGCAGAGAGAGAAAGATAAGATTTCTTTTCTTTAACATTTTTTACCTCCTTGAATAATTTATAGTTGAAATTAATTTCTAAATTTTATGGTCTGGTTACTTGATTGTTCGGGTAATAAACCAAGTAGTGCCCATTAATTGTTTTATTTGTTTATGATGCTCACCTCCCATATAAACCTTAAAGCTATAATAAATTCCATAGGTAATCTGGCTGTCTAAAGCACTTTTGAGTACCTTAGACTTATAACTTTGCGTCCTATCCTTATTAGGAAGTTTGCCTTTATCAGCTTTTGATTAACCGGATATATTATTTTTAAATAAAAAAGGACAGAGTAAGAAAATAACTATATTACTCTCTTACTCTGTCCTTTTTACCTGAAAGATTCTTCCTAAAGAAATTAGGAAATCGTTCTTTATGAGTAAACTCTATATGGGTTTTCCTAAAGCTTAGGAATTGCCCCTTCGGTGCTTTTTAGTATAAAGCTCTCCAGAGTTCTGTCCGGTAACGGTTCTTTGGCCTGAAAGTTTAGATACCTTTGGTATCTTGCCTCTTCGGCTCCTTTTCCAAATAAGAAAAGGTCTCTCCTGTTACCTTCATACAGAATATGATATTTAATTTTAGGTTGAGTGATGATAGAAGATTAATGTTTGGATGGTTAGTATAGTGATAAGAATCTTACCTAGTGGGTCTCTTGGGATAGTGAAAGAATGCTGCTCTTAAGCTAAATCTTAGATAATATAGCTTTTTATTTTAGTATAATATTATTATAGATATTCTGCTTGGATTAAAAATATACTTCTTCAATTTATTTTTAATAGACTGTTTTCATTATACTACAGTTCTATTCAAAAATCCTTCTTTTTCTGGGAAATAATTTATAAAAAATAAAAAGCCCTTCAGCGAAAGGCCAAAGGGCTGGAAATGATCTGACTCCCCCAACGTTTTCTAGTTGGAACCAGATTATACAAGATATACGAAACATCTATAAACTAAAGGAGTTAATTAGGCTTCCTGTAAATACTGTAAACCCTGTTTAATTACTTATTATCCCTTATTTATCAACAATTTTCCCTACCTTATTCTACCCATATATTATGTAAAGTAAGTTATTATTATTTATGAAAAACTTAAGAAATAAAAAGCCCTTCAGCAAAATGCCAAAGGGCTGGAAATTGTCAGGTTCCCCCTTTAAAATTTAATATTGCTATTTTCCTCATTGATTCCACCTGCTATATGTTTGTAATGTTTGTAATAATTGTAATAATCTTTACTTTGGTATTATTTAATGTTTTATATGCCCTATAATTTTACTACTACTTCTAATATTTCTTCGTTAGATCTGCCTCCCCATATGTACTCGTCCTTTCGCTATTATTATTGTTTTAATCTCTTCCACAATAATCTTTCTTAACTTAAATAATTCTATTACTTTATCTAAGGTTTCCTCAGAGCCACCATATTTATATGCTTTAATCTGAGTCTCTATCCTTTTAAGTTCATCTTTTAAGAAACTACTTTCTTCTTTAGATGTTTCTTTCCCTATTTCATTCACAATATCTCTTCTAAGTTCCCATAATTTCTCTATTCCTTTTATTTTTTCTATATTGCCACCATAGCTATAATGTCCAATCTGATCATCAATCCTTTTAAGTTCATCTTTGAAGAAACTACTTTCTAATCTCATTAATTTCACCTCCTTTCGATTATTTTTCTCATAAATATTCCTTTTCAAGTTTTGATTTCACCAGTTTGTTTTCTCTTTAACTGGCTCTTCTGTAGTTGACAGGCCACGTTTTAAACTGTCTTTCTCTAAGAGAAAATAAAGAGGCTTCTTCTCGTAGTAGTGCAAAAGCGACATAATGTCATTGAATTGGCTAATGGGATAATGGATATTCATCTTCCATATCGGTCCATATTTTTCTATTAACCCTTTTGAATAATTTTTTTCCTTTTCATAATATATAATCTCGTTTGGAGGAACATCTGAGCCGTCCTTAAAGAATTTTATTATTAATACAGGTGAAGTAAAGATAGTTTTCAAATACTTTTCATTAGGTTTTTGGCCCTCAATATAACAATTTATTTTTGCTATACAATCGCTTTCATTTGGTTTTCTTCCTTTGTGATTGTCGTAGTAAATGAGACTAAAACGATTAAACTTTGTCGTTGTAAACCCGTTGTATTCTTTATTCATTTTTTCCACCTCCTTTATCTTTCTAGTATTATTCTACCTATTTCAGTCCCTACAGTACACAGCGCTCCCCATTGCCTGATTAGGATTATCGCATCATCAATATCGTTCTGTGTAACTCTGCTATACAGTAAGTCTATTTCTTGAGGAGTCAACTTTTGGAAGCCTTCATTCATCGCGTCTATTGCCACTTTAATCGTAAGTTGCTCCGCTACCAATGGTCTGTTTATTGTGCTTAAGAGAAGTATCCCTAACAAAACTACAACTAAAACTAAAATTATTTTCTTCATTTTTAATATCCCCTTTATTAATTTAATAACTCGCTCAGAATAGGCCAAAACACCCTTTATTTTTGATTCTACGGCGTTCCGGGATCATTTATAACCCTACTTCTCTTTACTTTATCCCCTTTATTGCCTAAATCATTAAAATAGCTTAAAGCATTGATATATATAAATTTATTTAATTTAAAAACTTATTCCCAGCTGCCAGTCCAAAAAGCATTTTCTCCTTTCGGAGTATCGCAAGAAATATCAAATTTTTGAGGTTTATAGGTAACAGGATTAAATCTTGTTCCGTCTTTTTTTGCAAACTGTAAAGCTCCTACGGTATATGTTTCGCCAGCTTCCATTCTATCGGTTTCAAGAATAAATCCACTTTTTAAAAAGCTTCCATTTTGACGTTTAACCAAGCAAAATTATCATCGTTTTCAATTATAAACTGCGTTCCTGTAAACGTCACTGATGCATTTAAATAAATACTGCTTGGCTGTGTTTCTTTTTCTTTCTCTCTCCATAACATTGGGCGAAGGGGCGTTATTATATTGAACCAAAATAAACAACTCCTGGGATATCATCTTTGAAATTAAAAATAACATGTTTTATTTCTCTTAATAATAATTTGGAAATTCTTTGTAGTTGAACTTGCCAATTTTCATTACCATGAATAATCGGAAAAACAACAAATAAAATAGCTCTGTTGGTATAACCGGTTGATTTTAGTTTTTCAATATCCTTAATTACTCCTTTTGTGTTTTTGGTTATTGGGCGATGTTTATTTTTTACATTTTTATAACGAATGTTTGTATTGACTGTTTTGAGTTCAATTGCCCAATTTTCAAAAGTGACATCAATCCTATTTCTCTCTGGAGCAACATCTTTAAAATATTTTGATAGGCTATCACACAATTCTACTTTTAGCCAACCTTCAAATTTAGCTCTCTCTTTTGCAAAAATAGACAATCCTTGATTGTTTTCCAATTTTGGTTTTATTTCATTAAAGATTAAATTAGCCAGATTTTCAAATTCCATAGTTCTCCTTAAAGTATAAAATTAAATAAACATCTTTTTTACTCCAAAGTGTAATGTCATATAACGATTAAGATTGCTTCCAAATCGGTAGGTTTGTAAGGCACTTCGTTGCATTAATATAATTTCTGCATTTATTATACTACAAATCTTTTAAAAATCCTTCTCACTCTTTAAATAAAAAGCAGCCCTTCAGCTAAATGCCAAAGGGCTGGAGATTAGCTGGCTCCCCAGACAGGACGATTATAGAACTTTTTGTATGAGTGATGAGACTGAAAAGGTGTGTCGGGAGTTAGAAGAAATAATTATCATCGGTTGAAACCTAAAAATACTAAAGAGGGATTTTAAATCTATCAATAAAATACACTTATTTAACTTTTTTAAACCTGCTTCTATGAGAAAGATACTCTTAATAGCACATGCAATGTATAGAGATAAGACAGAATATGTTGCTGCCTAGATTCTTTAAAATATTTACAATAAAATACAGTGTCTAAAGGAGAGTTTGCGGGTTGACTTTTAACACAGTATCTATTTATTAATACATTCGGCATTGATAGGATCTGTGCCAATAGCCAAATGAAGGCCATGCCATTCTAAGGGAGCTAAGGGGATAAAAATTAGCGGCAATTTCTCTAACTCTTCATGAAGCTTGTGAGGCAACATATACTGTACTCTAATTTCTTTATCAATCAATCTTACCACCCCATTTTCACTGATAAATTGTTGCTAAAAGATCAGACAATTTAGCTGTAGCTACTCCAATTACATTATCAGCTGCTCCATAATAGACAAAGAGTTGATCTTGGAGTAAGACAGCTCCGGATGAAAACACTACATTGGGAACAACTCCATAAATTTCGTAATCTTTCTCAGGTTCTAAAATGGGTTTTTTGCTTCGATAAAAAATCTTTTCTGGATCATTTAAATCGATTAACATTAGTCCTAATCGATATGACCAATCTTTTAAATACACCCCGTGATAAATAAAAAGCCAACCCTCTTTAAGCTTTATAGGGGGTGCACCAGCTCCAATCTTTGCATCATCCCATAATCCCGGCCTGGGATCAGCAATCTTTTTATGTCCTGTCCAATTTCTTAAGTCATAAGAATAAGCAACCCAAATCGATCCTATGTCCTGGTAAAAAGCTGGGCGATGGTAAATTACATACCTTCCTTTAATTTTTTCAGGAAAAAGAGTTATATTTCGGTTACTTTCATTATGATCAGGAAATAAAAGACGATGCTCAGACCAATTCCACTTATTGTTTATAAAATCTTCTGGTTCAATTGAACTAATAGCTGGCCGAGAGATATCTTTATCTACTAATTTAGCATCATAGGTTATATAAATTTTGCCCTCCAAAAATGTTAATCTTGGGTCTTCTACTGCTTGCCTTTCAAAATCCATTTCCTGGGGAACAAAGATAGGACGATTTAGTCTTTTATCAATATGAAAACCATCAGAAGTAGAAGCGTAGCCCAGTCTACTTTTTCCATCTCTACTATTTCGACCATTATAAAGGAGATGAATTCTCCCACCTTGGTAAATAGCGCCTGGATTGTACACGAGTTCTGATTCCCACTGATGTTCCTTAATGGGTTTTAATATAGGATTCCCTTCGTATCGTTTAAGCATTTTTATCCTCCTGTTTTGCTTAGTTTTTTAAACAACGATCCTACAAAGAGCTAAATTTAACCGGTAATTATGGCTAATTAATATAATAAATTATTAAAATTTTTTTCCACTTTTTTGTTTTTTTGAGAAAAATTTACTTAAAATAGCGCTAAACTCTTATAAAATTTCTGCCTTGGTTAGGTCGGGAGTGTTTACCCCTTTACTGCACCTATAACCATTCCCTTTACGAGATGTTTTTGCATGAGTATGAAAAAGATCACAGGGATTATGAGATACAATATCGATATAGCAGCCATTATACCATGATCTACTTGTACAACTTGAGCTGCCCGTGATCCTGTCATTATAAGGCTTGCTTTAAAAATTCCAAGAGAAATTGGATAGAGTTTTTCTTTGTTTATAAGTATAAGGTTTAGCGTAAAATCTCCCCATCCCCCGAGAAATGCTATAAGTGCAATAACAGCTGTGCCTGGGAGTGCAAGGGGAAAGGTAATCTTAGACATAATCGTAAGCGTTCCTGCTCCATCGATCCTCGCTGCTTCTTCTAATTCCTTTGGGATACCATCAATAAACTCCTTTATAACCCACACCCCCATAGGAATAAATCGTGCAGCCAAGACGAGAATCACTCCAATGCGTGTATTTACTAAACCCATTTTCCGGATCATACTGTAGGTAGGGAGCATGACTGCACTTAAGGGTATACACATAGACAAAATCATTACGAACATGAGAATGTTTTTTCCTCTAAAGTGACATTTTGAAAGGACGTACGCTCCTAAAAAACATACCGAAACAGCAATGATTGCAGTACTTATCGCAAGGAACAAACTATTCTCAATCCACATAAGTGTTCTGCCAGTTAAAATACTTTGAACATTCCTCAGAGTAAAATCCTTAAATTCAATATAGAAATGTGGATATTTTCTGAACGCTGAGGTAACGACCCACAAAAAAGGGAATGTAAAAAATATTATCAAAATTAAAAGCACAAGGTTACCCCCTATATCTATGCGGTTGAGTATACTAATTTTAGGCTTCACTAGGATTTTTTCAGAACTCGCTTCATTACTCATTTCTTTATCCCCCTTTTTTCAAAAATTGCTGATACACTAATGAAAGAACGAGAGTTATCACCAAGATACCCACTGAAATTGTTACCCCATAGCCAATATCAAAATATTTAAATCCCGTAAGATACGCAAAAATTGTCATCAACTCTGTTTTTCGACCCGGCCCTCCGGCAGTAACCATAAAGGGAACATCAAAAACTCCATAGGTCCAAATTGTAATCAATATCAAATTTACTAGAATCGGGCCCTTTATTATAGGGAGAATAATATGGTAAAAAACTTGCCTTTTATTTGCTCCATCAACTTCAGCACATTCCTCTATCTCTGGCGGAATGGTTTCTATTGCTGACTTCATAAGCGTCATTGACCATCCTGTTCCCCACCACATATTTATAACTATAATGCTGATCATTGGAAAGTCAACAATCCACGTAAAATTTAAATGTAATAACTGATTTAAAGATCCTTCAACATCTAAGGTGCTTAGCCACATAAATCCAACAACTGCTGCTGGTGAAATCCAACCAAGATAACACACTGTAGTCGCTATAGGACCTAATAGCGGGGGTTTGTCTTTCTTTCTCCTGCGTCTTCGGGTAAGAACAGCTAACAGTAATCCTAGACCTAGTTGTCCAATCACTGCTGAACCAAGGACATATATAAAAGATTTTGTTATAGAATTAAGAAAGTAAGAGTCTTTCAGCAGTTTAATATAATTATCAAACCCTACCCATCGAGGATGAGCAGCAGCCTTTCCTACAAGAGCTTCATTTGTAAACGATACAACTATAGCCCAAATGGCTGGAAAACACATAAAAACAAGCCACAGTACCAGAGCTGGTAATCCTAAGAATAAAACCCAATTCTCCTTTAATTTTGATTTAACTAATTGCATTATAGAACACCTTTTCCCTTCTATTTTCCCCTTAAAAGTAAGAGATGAGAGGGCCACATGGCCCTCTCATCTCTTACCGATAATCTAAAACTTTATCTTTTGCCCTACGCTCCTTGCTCTTGCTGGTATCACTGACTAATCGCATCTTTCCCTATTTGCGCAGTTTCGTATTACTTACTTATTGTATTTGCTGCCCCCACGAGTGCTTTTAAATCTTTTTCGTATGCAGCCATTATTTCTTCCACAGTCTTGTCGAGTAAGATACTTTCTGTACTCCTGGCAATCAATTCTGAAACTCGCGGGTAGATGGCTAATGGTGGCCTAAATGCAGTTATCGGTAATACCGTCTGGGCTCTCCATTTCGTGTAATCATCCATCTTTGGAACTAACACACTGGTAACATCTTTTCTTAAAGGCAATTTCGTCTCATCTAACATGTATAATGCTCCCTCTTTTCCGAAACGCAACTTTAGAAATTCCCATGCAGCATCAATATCTTTGCACTTACTGGAGATAGCAAATCCCCATCCACCTGACATTGACGTAAAACTTCGACCATCAAGTCCTGCTCCAGGGCTTTTGGCTGGTATTATTGCGTATCCTATTTTCTCCTCCCAATTTGGTATTTCACGAGTTCCTCCCGGGCCATAATCAAAATAGACTCCGTCCCAGGTAATGATCATTGCTAAGCTCCCATCAGTAAATTTGTCTTGAGCTTTATCAATAGCTGCTCCAGCAAGCCAGAATTTTTTTCCTAATGAGAGATCCTCATCATAGATCGTTTTAAAAAACCTAAACGCATCCTCCAGTGCTTGACTCCTTGAAACCCATTTATTTGCACTTCTATCATATAGATAACCACCCGCTCCAATCAAAAATGGATAGAATCCATTCATCGTCGTACATTCCACACAGGTAGTCCCAAAATGGGTAGTGAAAGGAGCAACGCCAGGAACTTTTTCCTTGATTGTTCTCGCTGCTTCTAAAAGATCATCCCAACTCTTGGGCTGCCAGGGAACTGGTATTCCAGCTTTTGCAAAGACGTCTTTTCGGTATAAGATCGGTCTTGTATCAGTATCCTCCTGCAATGCCCACACTTTCCCCATAAACGTTACTGCCCCTTTAGTAGCAGGGGGCCATTGATCCCACTCATTCCATTGATTCACCTTAGGGGTTAGGTCTGCAAGATATTCCGCATCAACAAGTTCACCGACCCAGGGTAGATCGATAAAGAGAAGATCTGGAGCTTCGCCAGCTGCCAAATCAAGTACTATTTTTTCTTTATATGTAGCATCAGGGGCAGGATACTCCACATATTCAAGCTTTATCCCTTTTTCTTCCATCATTTTATTGAATTCGGGAATGAAGTAGTTATTTTGCTTGTCAGTCCATTCACCCCACCACCCAGGGAACATGATTTTCAGGACGACTTCTTCTGAGAACACGCTCAGCGTAGCCACAGAAAGAAGGAGCACCAATCCCATCACGAATATAATTTTTGTAAATTTCATTTAATAAACCCTCCTTGTAATTTTCAGATGCTATAAAACACCTTATTATTTGACTATAGCCTGACTTTAAAAAAGGTCTTATTAGCTATAGCTATGTAACTAACAAAATCTTTACTAATAATTTTTTTCCTTCTCTCACCTCCTTTCATTATACGCCTGCTCGGTGCTCTTTTTCTCCAGCCATTTAATAGTGGCATAGATAGCAGCACCAATTGCCACTGCATCTTCTGATATCTCTGAAAGTTTTACATCCACCTTTTGATCTCCAAATAAATACATCAAAACTATTTCTCTTATCGGTTGGATTAAGGCTTCTCCGAGCACGGCCATTTTCCCACTAATAAATACTACCTCCGGCCCAATGATATGTATAACATCTATAACGGCAGCACCAATCCGAGTGGCAATCTGCTTTACAATAGAACTAACCACTCCATCGTTTGTTTGAAGAAGATTAGATATGTCTTTAATATTCTCAATATTCAATCCCCGAGATCTGGCTTTTTTTATCAAAATATCTACTCCGCTAATATCCTCGAGGAACCGGAAGTTTTCATTATCATAAAATAAAGTATCATTCCTAAAATACTTTCTTAAAAGATACTTCAACAGGTTTAGGGAAATAGCAGTATAAGTCCTATTTTAATTACTTGGGTAAGGATGAGACAGCATATTGGTAATCTTTTCTTCTTTGTCAGGATTGAGCTTAAAATAGGATGGTATAAATATTAGGATAATGGATGGTTTTTAGGGAGCATCAACTAAGATATGGTTAATGTAAAAGTAAAAATATTGAAGGGGAGCTAATCTTATTATTATCTTTGATAATAAGTTATATGAATATCTTCTATAAAATGATGGTTTAAAAAAGTCTAATATAATATTTAATTAATTATAAAATTAAACTTTATATTTAGTGGAGTATCCTCCTTAGGATTGTAAGTTTATTCTATCTTTCTTATACACCTAATTTATACTTATGTCAAATGATATTTGTGTACAATATATTTGCAACATTAAAGGATCTTCATTATTCTATTTTTTCTACTTTTTAATATACTACATTTATCTTAAAATCCTTCTTTTTCTGTAAAAAAGAAAAAAGCCCTTCAGCAAAATGCAAAAGGGCTGGGAATTAGCAAGCTCCCCAGACAGAACGATTATAGAACTTTTTGTATGAGTGATGGGACTGAAAAGGTATATCAAAAGTTAGAGGAATTAATTAGTGTTTAGATAAAAGAAAATTCTTTTCCGCTTACTATGTTTATATTAATATTTTAAGTGTCAACTGACTTAGTATAACAAGATAATATTTTTATGAAGCTTTATTTTTTAGTTCATTTATAATCTTATTTATTTTTTTAATATTTGTAGAATCTTCCAAAGTTTTATAAATTTCTAATGCCTCTTTAAAGTGATCTAAGGCTTCCTTTAGCTTTCCTTGGGTCTGATAGACACTACCCATATTGCCAAGATCCTTGGCTTCCTCTCCTTTATAGCCAATCTCTTGGTCTATATCTAAAGCCTGCTGATAATGATCCAGGGCTTCCGTTAGTTTTCCTTGCTTCTGATAGACAACACCTATATTGCTAAAATCCTTGGCTTCCCCTCCTTTATCGCCAATCTCTTGGTTTATATCTAAGGTTTGTTGGAAGAATTTGAGGGCTTCCGTTAGTTTGTTCTGAGTCAAATAGACAACACCTATATTACCAAGTGTATGCGCTTCCCCTTTTTTTCCGCCAATCTTTCGATATATATTTAAAGCTTGCTGATAATGCTGTAGGGCTTCATCCAGGTTACCCTGTCTCCGGTAAATAATGCCTATATTGTCAAGAGCACTGGCTTCCCCTTTTTTGTCGCCAATCTCTAGGTATATATCTAAGGCTTGCTGGAAGAATTTGAGGGCTTCCGTTAGTTTGTTTTGTATTCCGTAAACAATGCCTATATTGTCAAGAGCATTTGCTTTCCCTTTTTTGTAGCCAATCTCTAGGCATATATCTAAGGCTTGCTGGAAGAATTTGAGGGCTTCCGTTAGTTTTCCTTGGATCTGATAGACATTACCAATATTGTCAAGAGCAATGGTTTCCCCTTCTTTGTCGTCAATCTCTCGGTGAATCTCTAAGGCTTGCTGGAAGAATTTGAGGGCTTTCGTTAGTTTTCCTTGGATCCGGTAGACAATACCAATATTACCTAATGAAGCAGACCGGTTAAGGATTGTATCAAGTGGGTACACTTTTTTTAAGTCTCCCCTTTCAGTTAGCTTTAATTGGTCCATATAGTAACTTTTTGCTTTTTCAAAATCACTCAAAAAATAATAACAGATACCTGCAATACCTAAAAAGATCATCCTATCTTTAGGTGACATTGTTAATAAGCGAACATATTCGATTATTTTAACTGTCTCTTTATATTTGTACTTATTCATAAGTTGAGAGATTTTAGCTAAGGCCTCTACTACTTTTTCATTATCTGAATATAGTACTCCATCAATCTCCCAGGTTACTCCTGTTTTAAGAGATAATTCTTTATAATTGCTACCTGTTTGAGTTATGGTTATATTTATGTGTTCTAAAAGGTCAGGAGGAACTTGTTTCAAAGAGCCAGTAGAAAGATAATTTGTATCTTCTATTTCTATATCAGGATAAAATCTTACTCCGTAATTTTCAAAAATAACATACACTTTAAAAAACTGTTCTCTTAGAGATTCCTTTCTTTTGGTTTGAAAAACCTCTACTAAATTATTATTTTTATATTCTTCCGGAAACCTAAAGAATAATTTAATATGGCCCTGATCGATAGAGATGCTCTGAACATAATAATGAGACCACCAATAAAATTTACTTTCTGTTGGGATATCAATTATATTTAATACCTCCATATCTACCCTTCGATAATCTGCATCCAGTTCATCACCCAATCTAAGGAAAGCCCCTAATAGCTGTAATCTTAATGGATCACCTGCTATATGGGTATCCTTTAGAACTTTAAGATCTAACTTACGATGATACTTACATAAATCAGCGATAAAATCAGTATATTCTTTACAAAGATTTAATCCTAAAGGGAGCTCAGTATTAACCTTAATGCTATCTTTTACTGCTTCATAACTGGACAGATGGTGGTTTTTCCTTATTTTCTCCAATTCTTCTATGCTATATGTTAACTTAATAGGAATGCCTGCGTATTTGGGCAATTGATTGCCTATGTCGTGGAGAAATATGGCTGCAAGTAATACAAAACGCTCCTGTTGGTTTAATAGAGTAGGGAAGTCTTCTAATAGTTTTCCCAAGTATTGGGCAATTCTTTCGGAATGGTCAATTCCGTGTTTGGTATAGTGTTTAATTAAATTTTCTTTCCAAATCTCATTCCTTACCGTTTCAATAACGGTATTAAGATATATTTTGAAATGCTCATCTTTTAATATTATGCTTTTAGGAAGTTCATCAATTTCCATTTATGTCCTCCTTTTATTACTTTAACTTAACTATAAATAGTATATAAATTAAATATTATAACTAATGTGTAAAAATTCAGCTTAAATTATAAGTAATACCTTATTTCCAATACAACATATATTTATAAATATCCTTCTTTTTACAGAGAAATTTTAATTTAAGGAAGTAATTAGTATTTAAATAATTACACTTCTTCAAAGTGCTCGTTCGAGCATAAATACAAATATTACTATTTGACCTGTACCCGATTAGCTGGACACATAGAAAGTCTGCTATAATAATAACATGAAAGGAAGTGTTAAGCTAATGGGAAAGAAAAGATTTACACCTGAATACAAAGAAGAAATTATTAAACTGGTTACCGAACGTAAAAAGAAAATTAGTGAAGTAGCAAAAGATATTGGAGTAACTTCCACCTCTATAAGAAGGTGGATTACACAATACAGTGAATACGGAAAGGATGCTTTTCCCGGAAAAGGTAACCTAAGAGCTGAAGATGATAAGATAAGAAAATTAATGCGGGATAATATCGATCTAAAAGAGGAAAATAAAATATTAAAAAAAGCTATGGCCATCTTCAGTCGGGACGCAAAATGATCTATAAATTTATCAAAAAATACCGCTCCGCATTTCGCGTTGTGAAGATGTGCCAGGTTTTAGAAGTATCAAGGAGCTCATATTATAACTGGCTGAGGAGACCGGTAAGTGTACACCAAAAGGAGGATAGGATCCTCGTAGAAAAGATGCGGAGGATTCATAAAAAATCATATAGAACCTACGGGATACGCAGAATAAAAGCTAAATTAAATAAAGAGGGTATCTCCTGTGGTAAGAATAGAATAGCGAGGTTAATGAGAGAGAATGGCATATTTAGCCGTCTAAGAAGAAAATACAAAGCTACTACCAATTCTAACCATCGCTTACCTGTTGCTCCCAATATATTAAATCAAGACTTTACCGTAGATAGACCAAATAAAAAATGGGTTGGTGATATCACCTATATATACACAGATGAAGGTTTCCTGTATTTCTCAGGTATCGAAGATTTATTTCAGAGAAAATTAGTCGGCTGGTCCTTAGGCAACAGGATCACCAAAGAACTGACCATAAAAGCATTAGAACAGGCAGTAGGCAGAGAAAATCCGGATTATGGCTTGATCTTTCATTCTGATAGAGGTTCTCAATATGCCGCTTATGCCTTTCAAGAGGTATTACGTAAGTATTGTATCCGGCAGAGTATGAGCCGCAAAGGAAGTTGTTATGATAATGCCTGTATGGAATCCTTTTTTTCTACCTTAAAAAAGGATATTATCTATGGTAGAAGATTTAAAACACGAGAAGAAGCTAAACTGGTTATTATTGAATATATTGAAACTTTCTATAATTGTCACAGGCTTCATTCCACACTGGGAAACATGTCGCCAATGGAATATGAACGTCACTATAGTTACCAAAAAGAGGTAGCCTAACAATGATGGTTAAAATAATGAGCGATTCTAAGAAAATTAAAGGAAAAGTACACTTTTATGTGTCTAGATAAGCGGGGGCAGTCCAATTATATCTATCTCCCCCCTGTTCTTCTTGCAAAAGTATATACAAATAATGCCATTGTAATAGCTCCAATAATTGACTCTAATGATACAAAAAATCTACTTAATCCTACCGCCGGTTGAAAATCACCATATCCTAAAGTTGTAAAAGTTACTACACTAAAATACAAACAATTTAGAAAACTCCCCAGAATAGGCCCTAAATATCTTATCGTATATTCATCACCTTGACTTTTTTTTATAAATTCTATTATCAAATTGGTGTTATCACTATTAACAATTCCTGAAAAATTTAATATTATTGCAAATAAAAATATTATAATCAAGGCAAATCTAATAACACGCCATGGATTTTCACCATATTGATAGATAAAATCTGAAACTGATAAATTAAACCACTCGATAGCTTTTTTTGAAAATAACCATTTGCTGAATATTTTTGATTTTATAATTACTCTTTTTAATAAATTGCCTTGCTTTAATATTTTTTTAAATAGACTATATTTTTTGTATTTCCTTAACAATGAGTAAAAAGATTTGCTCATTCTCTCCATATCTCTTTCTTTCGTAAAAGCCCAACTTTCATCTTCATATTGCCCAATACTGTGGAAATTATTCTTTAAGAGCAAATAGACTTCTTGAGCTTCATTAAATTTTTTCTCTTTTTCCTGGAGAATATGATTAATTATTCGATCTTTCTTTATTTTTGTGTTTTTAAGTAAAGCATTATTAAAGTCAATTAATACACCTGCAATTATACTTATGTCTAAATAGGCATCTTCTAAATAAGCACGTTCAAAATTGACTTTTGCCTTATTGTTCTCTACTTTGAGATTTAATTTCTTCCCAGGTAATACTCTGATTTTTTTAAAGTTTACATATTTTGCAAAGGATTTTACCTCAAAATTAGCATCTCCCTTGAAGATTGCCTCCTGAAAGACAGAATCTCCCTTGAAGGTTGCGTTCCAAAAGTCAGTTTTTCCCTTGAAGGTTGCGTTCCAAAAGCTAGCATCTCCCTTGAAGGTTGCGTTCCAAAAGCTAGCATCTCCCTTGAAGGTTGCCTCATTAAAGTCAGCATTTTTTAAAATAGTAACATTTAAATCTTCATTAAATTTTATATTCCCAACAAAAATAAATTTCTCAAAATCATAATCTTTTTGTTCTTTTTTGATTTCTTGTATATATTTTTTTAGCGCTCCCTTAAATTCTTCTTCAGTTTTTTCCTCTGCTTTAGCATGAAAAATACAACATTTTAATTCTTTATGAGTTGCTCTTCCACAAATCGGGCATTTACTAGAGCTTTTTTCTTCCTTGTTCATATAGATACCTCTCTAAATATTATATTTTAGATTTCCAAGACAGAAAAATTTTTAAATGATTAAAGTCATTATTTCATTGGCTTTTTCCCTACCTCTTTTAATTTCTTGTTTAAAGCAGCTTTTTTCTTTTTTATAATAGCTGGTTGGACAAAGTAAAAATCAAAAAGAGATTCAATTACGTCTAAATTCCAATTAGCCTCCCCTAGCTCAACAGGCAAGATTTCACCAGTTTTTTAGCTTTTAAATGGATGTGCAGCAAAATTACCAATATTACGTACTGCATCAATTACTTCAACAATGTAAGTTGGTAAAGTCCCCTTATCTATAACTTCTTGAATTTCATTATGAAGGTTATCATGCTTTACTCCTGCTACTTCTAGAAGGATATTTTGCAAACATCTTCTGTTTAATGCAGCAGAGGCTTTTGGACTATCAGCAATAACAAGGCAAGCTTTAGTATAATCCTCTGCAAATTTCTTTGTAACTTCGGATGGACAAGGTGGTCTTGAAATACCATTAGGACGAACAAGAAAATCCTTACTTGCTTCTTTAATCTTAATGAATTGGCTAAATTGGTTGTATACCGGTAGCCCATTCAATAGTCTTAAAATCATTCTTTTACATGCTGGACAGTCTCTTCGAATTAAAACCCATCCACCCATCAGTGTCAACACCAATTAATGTGGACTCAGGTTTATCGTGAAATTCAACTCTGCAATGTGGACATTTCATGATTAATTCCTCCTAATCATTTATTTTCGATTAATTATAAAATCAATGGAATCAGGTTTTCGCCTTTGACATATTTATTTCTAAAAATTAAACTCTCTTTTATTAATTTCTTGCAAAACACTTTTATTTTAAATAAAAAAGACGGAACAAGATAATAATATGATTACTCTTTTACTCTGTCTTCCTACTGGAAAGATTATTCCTATGTAATTAGGAAATAGTATTTAGTAAACCCTGTAAGGTTATTCCTAAAGATTAGGAATTGCCCCGTCGGCGCTTCTTTGCATGAAGCTCTTCAAAGTTCTGTCCGGTAACAGTTCTTTTGCCTGAAAGTTTGGATACCTTTGGTACCTTACCTCTTCGGCTCTTTTTCTTTTTTATACAAAAGAAAAGGTCTCTCCCGCTATATTCATACAGGTTATATGTTTAATTTTATTTTACATTTGCTTTTTTGTGTGGATACCAACTTAAATTTCACACTATATTCTAAAATACTGCATTTATTTCAAAAACCCTTCTTTTTGAAAGATCTTTGGGTTCAGGTTTCACAACTTCACATTTCTACTTCAGTTTTCTTTTACATTATTTATTGTCAGAATACCCCCCCCCTTCCTGACATCCTACTAACAAATAGCATACATAATCGGTTCAGAAGAGCTCTCAACCGAAAGGATGAGAATTTTCTTTATAATCAAACCTCCTCCACTATTTCATATTTCCCAAATCCAAAACTGGTTAGTTTACCGATGTGGATATATTCTCCAAGTTTGATAAAGGGTAAAAATCTTTTCAGTTCTCCACCAAATGAAATATTACCTAAAAATCCACCTAATTTCATCCTGCGTTCCTGTTTGCTGGAATATCTTTCCCAATCACACCATCTGAAATGCTTTTCTGTAGTCGTGATCATGTCAGCATCTTGTAATAGATTGAGATAATCAAAAACTAGTTTTTCGCTACCATGAAACACAGAAAGTAAAGAAATGCGTCGAAGCAGGTTGGTAAGAAATATTTTGAAATTTACTTCCTGAACCAGCTTTTCTCCAACAATAATACGGGTTGGTGTTAGAAAATGAATTGTGATTTGAGAATAATTATTAAATTCCACGCCATGGTACTGATTAAAAATATCTTGAAAATCAATTTGATTTGTCTTATTTTCCAATTGACCATAATGATAAATCGTTTCTCCCTTTATGTTTTCGACTCTGACTAACTTATATCTTCCTCTTCCCTTGTCCAGTCCACTTTTCCCCAATTCCTCGAAAACAGAGATAAAATAGGGAAGATATTCAATGCCCTTTCCAATTAGAATCAAATTAAAAGTAAATTCATGATCAGGGTTGAATATAACTTGTGAATTAAAGGGAGGTTCTAATATATAAGGATGTGGGGGATAGGCTATTTTAAATTTTGTTTTTTCTTCTAAATTTTGAGGGAAAGGAGTTTCAAAGATATAGGCATAAGCACATTTATTTTTCAGTACACACCTTTCGCATGACCTATTATAATCAATGCAAACTACCTTTTTAAATAAGCATCCAAATCCACCCCGCAAGGCAGATCCTTTATAATTTGATAAAATAATAGGTTCCAAGGGATGTAAATAAAACCTGAACTTTGCAAACTTAAATTTTTTTGCATTCTTTACTATTCCATCGATACTATCTTTCATCTTCACCCCCAAGGCTAGTTTACAATTTACCTAATTCAATAGATTTACACTTTTTATTATCAATAAAACTATTTTGCTTTTTACCAAATTTGCATTAACATCACTGGCTATCTATATTAATCAGGTAAGTAAAAAATCAAAGTCATTTCTTGCCCATGTATCCCTTCTTATAAAAAAAGTTACCGGGGTCAAATCTTTATTCTTGACAAATAATTTGATCAACTGTCAAGAATAAAGATTTGACCCCATTTATTGCTTTTAAATTCATGCAAAACATTTTTATTTAAAATAAAAAGACAGTATAGGAAAACAATTTATCACTCTCTCACTCTGTCTTTCTACCTGAAAGATTCTTCCTATGAAAATTAGGAAATAATTTATTAAAGTACGCTCTGTAAGGTTATTTCTAAAGATAAGGAATTGCTCCGTCGGTGCTTTTTGGTATAAAGCTCTCCAGAGTTCTGTCCGGTAACAGCCCTTTTGCTCGAAAGTTTGGATACGTTTGTTATCTTCACACAGAAGAAAATATTTAATTTTTGGTTACGTAATTATAGAAAATTGATAGATGGATAATTAGCTTAGATAGAGAATGTGGTTTAGTGCATTTCTTGGGACAAAGAAGGGATGTTGCTCTTTCTACTGCTCTTGTAGATATAACTGCTTACTTTAGAATAATAATATTATATTATTCAGCTTAGTTGAAAAATAGACTTATTTTATTTTTTTAACACACTATTTTCTTTATACTACAAATCTATTTAAAAATCCTTCTTTTTATGTAATAAATTTAAAAAGAAAAGCCCTTCAGCAAATGCCAAAGGGCTGGAAATTGTCAGGCTCCCCCTATTGGACGCGTTCAGAACTTTTTGTTGGGGTGAAATTATGGAAGAATTACGAAACACCTATAAACTAAAGGAGTTAATTAGCCCTCCTGTAAGTGCTATAAGTCTGGTTTAACTTCTTATTATGCCTTATTTATCAATAAGTATAAACCCTACTCTCATTCTAACCATACATTATCTTTTGGAGTAGATTTAACTATTTCTTTTAATTCAAGAACATCGGGTGAACTATATTTTTCATATACAATTGCTTTCATGAGCTTCCTCCAAGATTACGCCGCATATTGGTTGGATGCGGCGTTTTGTCAGGTTTTGTTGTTATGTTCCACAGTTATGACTACATTTCCCTTTTTGTGTCCTTTTTCGACATACCGGTGAGCCTCGGCAATTTGTTCCAAGGGATAGCGTCTATCTATGACCGATCTAATCTTTCCTTCCTCGATAAGCCCTTTGAGGAAGATTAGATCTTCAAGATATAACTTTGGTGTCCCCTCATCGACTGATATGTATTTCCCGTTCGGAGTTAGCGCTTTTTTGTACTGTAGTTTTGAGCTATATCTTTTTCCAACGGCATCAAAAATAAAATCATAAGATTCCCCGCTGTTCGTAAAATCCTCTTTCGTGTAATCAATTACCTTATTAGCTCCCAGCGATTTCGCTAATTCTAAATTCGTAGTACTGCATACTCCGGTAACTTCTGCCCCAAAGTACTTGGCAAACTGTACCGCAAAAGTGCCTACTCCTCCGGAAGCTCCATAGATAAGAACTTTTTGTCCGTTCTGGATATTTCCTTTTCTCAGAAAATACAATGCTAAAGTTCCCCTAGAAGGAACAGCGGCAGCTTCCGCATAGGTCTCATTGGACGGTTTTAATGCCATAATACAGTCAGCAGGCATACACAATCCATTTTCCGGCAGACAAGTGTACTCGGCATAAGCACCAAAACGCTTGCCGGTAAATGCAAAAATCTGGTCACCTTTTTTAAATCGTTTTACATCTTTGCCTATTGCTTCAATTTGTCCGGCTAACTCTAACCCCAGTATAGGTTTTCTTGGTCTTCTAAAACCAATAAATATGCGCATGGGGATCCATAGCAAGATATTTACTTTGCCACTTCGAACTATACAGTCCGAGACTGTTACCGCTGCCGCATGAATTTTTATCAGTACTTCATTGTCCTTGGGAGTAGGTTTTTCTACTTCTTTGAGCTGAAGAACTTCCGGCGGTCCGTATTTTGTACATACAATTGCGTTCATAAGTTTTCCTTCAATTTCATTTTGATTTTGTCATTTTCTTTCGTTTATATCTGTTTGGCAGACTTGGAAGCGATTGCAGATGGGTTGAATCCTTTAACGATCAGCCATACCGCCATAACCATTTCTTGCAAAAATATTGGAAAATTCATAATATAATTAGATGTGGAAAAATCAGACTGTAAGCCAAATAAAATTAAGACGCCAGTTATTAAATGCAATATTATTGCAATAATACCCCAGACTGATAACCATCGTGGAATGAGTTTTGATTGATATAATAAATAGTAGAATATCAGAGCACCCAGTCCAAAAACGAATACACCCATTGGCAATTGGGATACTCTTTGTAATAAAGTGCCAAAAGTTTGAAAATAGGATGTATCCGGAGATACTGCTTTTACATATTCCTGACTTAATGGTAAAAGTAATAACCAGCTTATTGCAGTAGTAATATATGTGATTGTCTCAAGGGCACCTCTAAAAACAACATAACCAATAGCTAATACTTCATTATGTTTTTTAAATATTGGAAACATTATAACCGGAACCATAGCAAGTACGAAGCCCATAACTAAAACCAAAAGAGCGCCTATTATGATTTTATTTACATTTGCAGAAACCTTCATAAGATAATCCGGAGCATTTAGAATAGAGCTGGTAAAAACAACACTTAATATTCCTGCAACCGTCCCAATAATAAATAGCACTCCCACAATTATTGCGGTTTTTCTGTTTGTATCCATTTATTTTCTCCTTTATTATATTTGTCATATATTTTATTTCATTAAATTATCAATTGTAATTCCAAGCCCTGTAGCTATTTTTGCGACTGTTTGATAGAGGGCTTGGTTATAACACTGCTTTCAATTTTGGTAAGCGTTGTATAGGGAAGATCGGACTTTCTCGCCAATTCGTCCTGTGTCAATCCTTGCTTATTTCTAAGCAGTTTTATCTTATCCCCGATTGTTTCGTTATTATTTTAACTTTTCATAGTTTCCTAATTATGATAATATTAGTATGGGTGCTTATATAACCCTTCATAAATATGATAACAAATAAAATGAAAGTAGTCCAATTAAAAATGAGGGAATTCTGTGTCAATCTCTTTGGCATAATGGGAGCTAATGAACCTATTATCTATGATCTATAAATGATAATTATGATTAAGTAATTTTAATGTTCTGTCCTATAATAGATGTATGATTAAGAAAAATCTTAGGTTCAATATAATTTGTTATTCTAAAATATGTTTATCTTTCTGCTATTACATTATTTTTTAAAATCCAGAAAGGTATATCCACCATTTTTATAATTACTCATTCTTTAGATTAAAACCCTTCTTTTTCTATAAAATATTTTATAAAATAAAAAGCCCTTCAGCAAAGGCCAAAGGGCTGGAAATGGGCTGGCTCCCCCTATTGGACGCGTTCAGAACTTTTAAGGGAGATATAGTAATAAAAAATATTAAATTAAATCAGTTGGTTTTTCAGTAAAATAAATAAAATAATTGTAATTTGGCCTCCCAGATAGGTTAATAGGTAGAGCTTTTAAAATAACTTTATTTTTATTATTTCTTGTCGAATATTGTTTATATAGTTAAAATTCTGGTGGTTCTAGTGGAATATGTGCCCTATTTTTTAATTCTGAAGTAATGTCTTTCGAAAGAGAATCGAGACTGGGAAATATTCTGTAGTTTTTTATTTCAAGTGAATTTAAATTTTCCAGGAGAGACTTTTTCACCTTCGCTGGAATAATATATCGGGCTAAATATTTTTTTTCTCTTAACAAATCTTCTATTTGGTTTTTTCCATCAGGGAAAGGGTGAATAGTAAATACACTACTTTGAACAATCATTCTAATAAAATTTAATGTTGGATAAAATGCTAAAGGATACTTGGGTATCTTGGTTAATTTTAAACTTTCTGCAAACTCATTTTTATTACCGTAATTTACCTCTTCTGATAGATACTGTAAAAAAACATTTTTTGAATTTGGCATTCCCGAAAAACCATACTCATTATTTAATTTCAAAGGAAATAGTGTCCATATTTCTCCGTCATGTTCTGGTTCATCTTTTACCGCAAAATATAAAGCAATTAGAATATTTTCGGTCCAATCAAGTAGCCTAGTTGGAGCACCATGATGTTGCATTAAAATTAACCAATCTAAATCATCTTCTTTTCCAGGAACATTTGAATAAAGAGATGGGGCGATCTGTCTAAATCTTTCAATTGCATTTATTTCATAATCTTTTCTTGGTATATTTCCTGGTCTAAAAATACGAGGAGTAAGATTTCCATAAGTTCTAGGATGACCTCTAAACCAATTATCAGTAAGTTTTATACCTATCCTAATAACCTCTTCAATTTTATTGATATTACAAATTATATTTCCATGCAATAGAGTAACCTCCTTTTGTAAAAAAATAAGGAAAATAAATTCTATATATTATACAAACAAGAATTGTATTACGCTATTAAGTTCTGTCCGGTAACGGTCTTTTTACCTGAAAGTTTCAATACTTTTGGTATCTTGCCTCTTCGGCTCCTTTTCTTTTATGATGGAAAGAAAAAGTCTCTCCTGTTACCTTTATGCAGATTAACATAGTATAATATAAGGATTATTTATAATACTATACTACATTCATTTTAAAAATCCTTCTTTTTCTGTAAAATAATTCAAAAAAAATAACAAAGCCCTTCAGCAAAAGGCCAAAGGGCTGGAAATGTCTTGGCTCCCCCTATTGGAAAGGTTTGGAACTTTTTGTTGGGGTGAAATTATAGAAGAATTACGAAAAACCTATAAACTAAAGGAGTTAATTGGTATTCCTATAAGTGCTATAAACAATGTTTAATTAGTTATTTTCTATTGTTTATCAATAAGCACACTCCCTACTCTTATTCTAACCATATATAAAGTAGGTATAGACGTTTCAAGAACAAGTCATTCTTGTTTTAGATTATTTGAACCTTCTCCTATTTTATGGCGCAAGTAACTATGCCTGTTAAACATAAAAGACTATTTTTATTTATTGCACTTATATTATAACTCTTTGAAAAAATCAATTATATATTTAATATTTAATTCAGTAATTTCTGATTTATATCTATGCATAGCATCAATATGGGGTAATTCTTTTTGAAATTCTTGTATTTCAAATGGGAAGGGTTCGGGTAACCTTTCTCTCCCTGGAGAAACATTATTTCTATTCTCTAATATCAACCACTCTCCATAAATATCATTTTCTTTTTCAATCAAAAATATATTGAATCCCTTACCCTCAGAAGTCTTTAAAAACCCCCAAGCCAGAATTTTTCTACCTTTTAATTTTGGCACTACCCTTTTTATTAAATTTTCCTCTGTGGGAAATGGCACATCAATTAACGCTTCGGGAGAAACTTGAAATTCAAATTTATAATCATATAATCCTTCAATATATATTTGTATATCTTTTTCAGAAACAAATTTTATTAAATAAACAAATTTTCCAGGAACATGAATTTCTTTTTCACCAAATTTAATTCTTCCATTATGATAGCGTTTATTAAACTCGTTCATTTTTTTTTCTAAAGGATTAATAATTGATTTTATTATTTGATATTTTACTCTTTTGAAAAAATCTCTCTTTTTTGTTTCTTCCTTATTTTCTTCTAATCTTTTCGATCTATTTTCCTCATCCCTTTTAATTTGCATTTTTAGTAATTCTTCAACGTCTTTGTCAGTTTCTTTTTCATAATTCTCTATCGCTAATAATTCTTCAATCTCTCCCCAATTGTGAAATCGATCATTTACTGATTTTTCTAACATTTTCATTATTATTTGTGATAAATTGATTGAAACTTCACTATTATATTGTTCAAGTCTAAAAGGACTCTTAGTCATATGAGCCTCTCTATAATTTTCAAATAAATCACTTGTATCATTTATTTCATAAGGATAATTAAAAGTTGCCAATTGATAAAAAATAATTCCCAAAGAATAGATATCCATTTGAATTGTATTCTTTTTATTTTCCCAAGCTTCTGGAGGCATATAGGCATATGTACCATAACCCTTAAACGTAGAAGACCTAGTAGATTGATTTACTATCTTTGATAAGCCGAAATCTGTGATCTTTAGTTCGCCATTATGAAGTAAAATATTTCTAGGTGTAATATCTCTATGAACTAAAAATGTATTAATAGCTTTCATTCCATTTATTAACTGTCTAAACATTAAAATTAAAACCGGATTTTCTATATGTTTTTGTGATCCTTTATTTGTATTTATAAAATCATTTAAATTTCCTCCATTAGCATATTCCATAATTATATATGGGGGTAAGTTATTGTATTTTGTACCATCATGAAAATATATATAGCGAATTACATTCTCATTTTTAATCTTTAACGCATTCCTTCCCTCATTTAATATTGCCTTTACGTCTTGTTTGTTATTAACAATTGAATGAATAGTTTTTAAAGCCCACGTAGAATTATCAATTTTTTTTGTTGTTTTATAAACGTCTCCAAAACCACCACTTCCAATATGTTCAGTTACTTCATATTCCTGTTCCTTTTCATCATAAAAAATACCTTTAAGTTTTATTTCCAATTATTTACACCTCCTTGTTTGTCATCTTTGAAAAGCAAAGATTGTATATCAAAAATTGTAATCTCATATAAATATTATGACCTGTACCCGATTAGCTGGACACATAGAAAGTCTGCTATAATAATAACATGAAAGGAAGTGTTAAGCTAATGGGAAAGAAAAGATTTACACCTGAATACAAAGAAGAAATTATTAAACTGGTTACCGAACGTAAAAAGAAAATTAGTGAAGTAGCAAAAGATATTGGAGTAACTTCCACCTCTATAAGAAGGTGGATTACACAATACAGTGAATACGGAAAGGATGCTTTTCCCGGAAAAGGTAACCTAAGAGCTGAAGATGATAAGATAAGAAAATTAATGCGGGATAATATCGATCTAAAAGAGGAAAATAAAATATTAAAAAAAGCTATGGCCATCTTCAGTCGGGACGCAAAATGATCTATAAATTTATCAAAAAATACCGCTCCGCATTTCGCGTTGTGAAGATGTGCCAGGTTTTAGAAGTATCAAGGAGCTCATATTATAACTGGCTGAGGAGACCGGTAAGTGTACACCAAAAGGAGGATAGGATCCTCGTAGAAAAGATGCGGAGGATTCATAAAAAATCATATAGAACCTACGGGATACGCAGAATAAAAGCTAAATTAAATAAAGAGGGTATCTCCTGTGGTAAGAATAGAATAGCGAGGTTAATGAGAGAGAATGGCATATTTAGCCGTCTAAGAAGAAAATACAAAGCTACTACCAATTCTAACCATCGCTTACCTGTTGCTCCCAATATATTAAATCAAGACTTTACCGTAGATAGACCAAATAAAAAATGGGTTGGTGATATCACCTATATATACACAGATGAAGGTTTCCTGTATTTCTCAGGTATCGAAGATTTATTTCAGAGAAAATTAGTCGGCTGGTCCTTAGGCAACAGGATCACCAAAGAACTGACCATAAAAGCATTAGAACAGGCAGTAGGCAGAGAAAATCCGGATTATGGCTTGATCTTTCATTCTGATAGAGGTTCTCAATATGCCGCTTATGCCTTTCAAGAGGTATTACGTAAGTATTGTATCCGGCAGAGTATGAGCCGCAAAGGAAGTTGTTATGATAATGCCTGTATGGAATCCTTTTTTTCTACCTTAAAAAAGGATATTATCTATGGTAGAAGATTTAAAACACGAGAAGAAGCTAAACTGGTTATTATTGAATATATTGAAACTTTCTATAATTGTCACAGGCTTCATTCCACACTGGGAAACATGTCGCCAATGGAATATGAACGTCACTATAGTTACCAAAAAGAGGTAGCCTAACAATGATGGTTAAAATAATGAGCGATTCTAAGAAAATTAAAGGAAAAGTACACTTTTATGTGTCTAGATAAGCGGGGGCAGTCCATTAGACTATCCAATAATTTTCTATGGAACCAAATTATTAAAGATTTACGAAACATCTATAAACTAAAGGATTTAATTAATATTCCAATAAGAGCATAAACAATGTTAGAGTGTCTATTTTCTCTTATTTATCAATAAAGTACACTCCCCTACTCTTATTCTAACCATTAATTACCTTAGCCAATTATCACCTAAAAAAATTTAAAATTACAGCAATAATTGCAATATCCAAAATAATCCATATAGACCAATGCTTTTTATAAAAAGGAATTAATAAAGTGAAAATAATTACTAATTGAGTTGAGATATTTAACCTAGACTTATATTCAAGTGGTACATTAAAAGGAGGATTTTCTATAAAAATATTTGAAAAATAATACCAGTATATTACAGATAATATAAGCAGAACTACACAATATATTAAAAACCTAATGCGTCCTCTTATTTTAAACTTATTGGCCTTTGACGTTTCTATTGCATATTTCTTTTTATGAATTTCTATTTTAGTTTTTGCATCATCTAAAATATCAACTATTCTATCTTCACACTTCTTTTTCATTAAATTCACTTTAGTTTCATCTTTATTATAAAAGCGTGCATATTTCTCTAACGTATTCCTTAAAATAGCTAATTTGCCTTTTGCTAAGTTTTTTGCTCTTAAATATATTTTATCAGAAATATCTTTAGTAAGAGATACAGAAAGTTGACCTAAATCACAATCAACTTGGTAATTTACAATTTCTTCAACAGCTTCTAATTCTCTATCAATAAGCTTACTATACAGAAAAGCAGAATTAGTTAATCCTCTTCTTTCCATTTCATTTCTAATATTATTTTTATCTTTTTCTAAAACTCTTAAAACTTTTTTGTTTTTTTTAAGAACTAATGAATCAGTATAAGCAAACAATGTTTTTATCTCATTATCTCTGTTAATCATACTAATTTCTCTCCATTAATTAATATTATATCTACGCTAAGTTTAATTATAAGGGCTTAAAGTAACTGATTCCATAATATCATTATTTATATGAAGTATTTTTCCTACCCTGCCCTTTTGGTTGATTACGGTTGTTAATTTCACTAATTCCACCTGCGGTATACTTGTAATGTTTGTATTGTTTGAAATAATTACAATGTTTGCCATTTTAGTCCCCTATATACTAAAAAATAGTTGAACAAATAATCTTAAAAGCCCAAATAAATAGATAAAAATTGTTATCGAATTTATAAAATTAAACTTGATTTTAAAAATGTTAAAATTAAATAATATAAATAAAGTTAAAATAATACTTGAAACAATTATTATTTCATTTTTGTAAGTTGTAAGACAGTTTAAAACAATATTAATATTATTTGTTTTATTAACAAGGTATTTATTAATGTAAGCAATTTTTGAAAAAATAAATCCTAAAAAACTTAGTAGACCAAATACAAAGAATATAGGTAAACCAATTTTAGCTAAAACGCTTAATATATGTAAATCAGCCCAAGTCATTTCCCATTTCATAAAATATACTCACCCCTTTCATTTATTTCAAGGTAATGCCTTTTTTCTTGCTTTTTGTAATAATGGTTCTATATTTTCGCCTTTCAGTTTGCGACAAGAAAGAATGAATATATCTCGGTAAATAATAAATATATTAGCGGGGTCTTCATATAAATCATTCATAATATTTATAATGGCTTCAGAACTAGATGTGATTAACCCCAATAAATCATTGCTTCTGGCCATAGAGGCCGTTAGTATCATTCTTTCTTCTTAATCTTCGAGTTCTACAATATAAGACCCGGTAGAGATGTAAAAATCCGAAATACACATAATTAATCCATCCATCATTCCCACTAAATAAAATTGCTTTTCGAGATAAGATATACTATTCCAAACTTTACCCCAGGATTCTTGAGCCAAACAAGAAATTTCCACAAAGGATAATAAACAAACCGCAATTATAAAAATAATAATTACTCTTTTCATTATTACCTCCTAATATAATAAAAATTCAATAAATTTTAAGCAATCATTTCTTTTTTATTCATAAATCAGATCGAATAACTTATTAGCTATATCAATGTCTAATTCTTTAAGAATTTTATATTCATCTCAAGCTGAACTCCTATCTTCGGTTTTTAAATACATAAGATCTAAAGCATAGTGTGCCATTACATCATCAGGACCAATATGAATGGCTTGTTTACAAGCTTCTATGGCATCTTTATAAAGACCGAGACTATTATAAGTAAGACCTAAATTCATATGGGCAAGGAAAGCATCGTCAGGATTAATATGGATTGCTTGTTTAAAAGCCTCTATGGCGTCTTTATAAAGACCGTGTTTCTTATAAGCAATACCTAAATTATAATAAGCGTTAGCATAGTCAGGATCAATACGAATTGCTTGTTTATTTGCTTCTATGGCGTCTTTATAAAGACCAAGCTGATCATAAGCAAGACCTAAATTATAATACGTGGGAGCGTCATCAGGATCAATACGAATTGCTTGTTTATAGGCTTCTATGGCTTTATTATAATTACCCAACTGGTCATTACAAATTCCAATGCAAGAATACACAATCATTTTTAAGAATAATATATCTGTTTTAATTACTACCTCCTCTAAATAGGGCAATGCTTTTTCATATTCTTTCTTATCTATAAAATATAACGCTTTTTGATAAGCTTTGTCATAATCTGAACCTTTTTCTGCTTTACTCTTCTGCCCAAACATTTCTTCAGCGATAGATATTTTATTTTCTTCGGTTAAAATAAGACTGGTTATTTTTTCACTGGGAATGGCAAAATTTAAGTTCTGCCCTTCTATACTTTGAAAAGTAGCTACTCCGATCACTTCTCCCTGCATATTTAAGACTGGACTGCCACTGGAGCCTGGTGAGATAGGAGCAGTAATCTGAATCACCCTTCCATAATCAGGAATATCTCTTATCGCTGAGACAATCCCATCACTGACGGTGTTTTCCCATCCTAATGGACTACCATACACGATGATTCTTTCCCCTACTTCTGGGATAGCTTTGCTTAAGGACAAAGGAAAGACGTCTTGTGAAGGAATATTGACGGAAAGACGGATAATATCATTTTGTTCATCTCCTGCTACGATATAAGTTATAGGATAAGTTTTTTCATCGGCAGTCTTTATTTCAGCAGAGCTTGCTCCTTGAATCACGTGATAATTAGTAACCACATCACCATTCTGGCTGATAAAAAAACCACTACCTAGCTTTAAGAATTCTCCTTTATCGTCGTAAGCAAAAATAATCACCGTAGAGGGTTTAATTCTTTTGATCAGAGAAGGCAGGTTTTCATCAATTGCCCCGGAAGCAAAAATTGAAATTAAAAAAACAATTAAAATACTTGCCACGATCAATAAAATAGAAACAATCTTTCTCATTTTTAAAATCCCCTTTTTATCTTTCTAAATACCCTATGAACGATACTAAAAATATTTATTACTTCTTTGTTCTTGTAGGTGTGGATACTAACCATATATAGAAATTTTACTTTGGTGTTTATGTGGTTCTAAGGTAGGCTACCAATCATTTTACCATCTTTATTTGAAACCATTACCCCTCCATTACCCCCTACTCTACCCGTCATCATAGCAACAGGAATGCCGTCTTTGTTTCTAACATCCACCCACCCACCATATTCGCCAGCTGTCACCATAACAACAAGATTTCCGTCTTTATTGGAAATAATCATTCCCCCACCATATTTATTAGCTCCCATACTAGCAACAAGATTTTCGTCTTTATTAGCAACACTTATTGCCCCACCATCTTCATCACCGGTTATCATAGCAACAAAATTTCCGTCTTTATTATTAATTACTACTCCTCCATGACCACCTTTACCAGCGGACAACGAAACAACTTCTTGCCCTTCATTATTCACAATTACTATACGCCTCGCTCTGATTTCCTTCTGAATAGCCACCTGGCTCTCAACGTTGTTATCTACTAAAAACACATAAAACACTAATATTGCTAATACTGTATAAAGAAAAATTCTTTCAAACTTTTTCATTTTAACCCCCTGTTAATTTCAATAATTATTTAGAATAACTTAAAAATTACTTTATCTCTTATGTCCATAAAATGTTGGATATTCTCCATATCTATCATAAATCCATATACCACCATGACCTTCTTCGGTCTGGTAAATAGTAACAATTTCGTCACCGTTTTTATTATAAGTCCTTATAATACCACTATCAACACCGAGAGCATTGCCCATACTAGTTACCTCAACGCCATCTTTGTTGTAAGCCCCTACTTCTCCACCTACATCAATAGCTAGCATACCAACCCCCTTAATACCATCTTTGTTGTAAATTTCTACTTCTCCACCTTCAAAAGAATTACTACCAATAAAAACAACTGCAACACCTTCTTCATTATAAGTTTTGATTCTTCCACCTGTACCAAGATGGGCAATTTCTATTTTTCCATCTTTATTCACTTTATAAATTCCTGGAGAAGCGTACATAGAAGTTCCTATAATCCCATATCGTGTGTAGGTCTCTACGCTTCCACCTATAGCACCCTCACCCCTCATAATTACCATTTCCACATTTTCGTCATTTTTAATTACAATCTCTTTTGCCTCTATCCTCTCAAAAACCTCTGTTTCTTGCCTAGCTTGTATTATAGGGCTACCGATAAACCCGTAGATCAGAGCCATTATCAACAAAGGATAAATTGTAAACCTTTCATACTTAGACATTTTTAAACCTCCTGTTATTTACACCCTTTTATTTAACTTCAAGGTCGGATTCGTCTTTAGTTTCTTTCTTATAATCTTTTTTTCTATCATATTTATCCATATTAGGGAAGAATCGCTTCTTTTTTTTAAAAATATAATAAACTCCAAACAAAAGCACACCCCAAAGAACTACTTGTATCCCATAATATATAATGTAAGATACGATTTCCTTTTCTATAGACGTTTTTTAATCCTCCTTATTATTTAATAGCAAAACTCTCTACAATAGTCTAAATCCTTCAAATTTTTACTCTGGTAGCATTTCATTATAGCTTACTTAAAGAATAAACAAACACCAGTTAATAGCCTTTTATTATATCAATTTCGCTTTCATTTTATTTAGTAGGTGTAACCGGTTAATCTCTGCTTTCTGCTCTTCGTTAGTCATACTTACATAAATCATAGTAGAGGCTAAACTATAGTTGTGTAAGAAGTGCTGAACCTTACGAATGTCCATACCATTATTTAAAAAATGAGTAGCTATTGAGTACCTTAAAATATATGGTGTTGCTTTCTTAGTGATTCCAGGTAATTCTCACTCAGGTACTTTTTAATATTATCTTCTATGATATACTATCTTTATATGTTTAAATTTTTCAAATCCTTTTATATTTCTAATACTACATAAATTTCAAAAATCCTTCTTTTATAAAAACAAAAAAGCCCTTCAGCAAAAGGCCAAAGGGCTTGAAATTGACAAGCTCCCCGGGTAGGATTCGAACCTACAACCCTCCGGTTAACAGCCGGATGCTCCACCGTTGAGCTACCGAGGAATGTTACCATGTAATTATACTTAAAAAATCATTTTCAGTCAATGTTTTTATTAGTATATTATTAAATTAAACGTAAGTTTTTTTATTTGTATTTATAATTTTAAAAATAGTCTTATAATTTTTTTATTCTAAATAGTCTTTTAATCTTTTGCTTCTACTGGGATGTCTTAATTTCCTTAATGCTTTTGCTTCAATCTGACGAATTCTTTCTCTGGTTACCCCAAACTCTTTGCCAACCTCTTCTAAAGTATGAGGGTGGCCAGTGGCAATTCCAAATCTCAGTTCTAGCACTCTCTTCTCTCGGTAAGTCAAAGTCTCTAACACATCTTCTAATTGCTCTTTCAAAAGAGTATAAGTAGCAATTTTGGGAGGAGCAGGAGAATCTTTGTCTTCTATAAAATCACCTAAGTGACTGTCTTCTTCTTTTCCGATTGGAGTTTCTAAAGAAACAGGTTCCTGGGCAGTTTTTAATATCTCTCTTACCTTATCTTCAGTGATTTCCATATTTTTAGCTATTTCCTTAATGGTCGGTTCTCTTCCTAATTCCTGCAATAGATGACGTGATACTCTTATTAATTTGTTAATAGTCTCCACCATGTGAACAGGAACGCGAATAGTCCTGGCCTGATCTGCTATAGCTCTGGTAATTGCCTGTCTTATCCACCAGGTAGCATAGGTACTAAATTTATAACCCTTTTTGTAATCAAACTTCTCTACTGCTCTAATTAGACCCATATTACCTTCCTGGATAAGGTCTAAAAATAGCATCCCTCTTCCCACATATCTTTTAGCAATACTTACTACTAATCTTAAATTTGACTCTACTAATTTTTTCTTGGCTTCGAGATCTCTCTTTTGCATTCTTTTAGCTAATTCTACTTCTTGTTTGGCAGTTAGTAATCTTATCTGACCTATTTCCTTTAAGTACATCTTTACGGGATCATCTAATTCTAATTGTTTCGCCAATTCAATTTCTAAATTAAATTTATCTTTAGAGGTGTGGGACTTCTTGTCTTTCCCTTCAACACCTTTATCTTTAAGCAATAAATTGCCTTCTTCCTCAGTTTCAACTAACTCAATTCCAGATTCACTTAAGGCGTCATATAAATCTTCTACCTTATCCAGATCTAAAATATCATCTGCTAAATATTTTTCCATTTCTTTATAGGTCAAATAGCCTTGCTCTTTCCCTGCTTTAATTAATTCTTCCATTATTTTCTTCCTTCTCATTATCAAGCCTTCTTTCTTAAAATAAAATTACCTGTTTATATAAATTATAAAATTTAAATATTAATTAATATTTTGACTTTTTAGCTGCCGAACAATTTCCCTTAATTCTTTTAAATCATCCTCTTCTATCTTTTCAGATTTTTTTATCTTTTCGTCGAGTATTTTTGCTCTTTTTTCGAGATTCTTTCTTTCTTGAGCCAACTTAAAATTATTTATAGTATCTACATATCCGGAGATAATTTTTTCGTCAAAAGTTATAGTTTCTTCCATTAAAATATTAGAAATTAATTTTGCTGCCTCATCATCATTTAAGTAATCCATAACTTTTTGAGAATTTACCACTTTATCATCTTTCAAATTTTTTTCAATGGCCGTTACAATTTGACGATGTAACAGAACTGAAAAATCTTCTGCTTTCAATTTTGTTAAAATGCCCTGGGCAATTTTTTCATTTTCCAGCATGCATCCGATGAGAATTTTTTCCGCTTTAATATTCCCAGGCTCAGAATTTAATTTAATAAAATTTTGGGAGGAATCCCTTGATCCTCTTTTATATCTTTTTAATTCGATTAAAATCGCTTCTTCGGATAATTTTAATTCTTCAGATATCTTTTTTGTCTGAGCTCTCAGCTCAACCTCATTACCTATTACGCTTAAGGTAGGTAAAATTTCTTTAACAACTTTTACTTTCCCTTCTATAGTTTTAACACTGTATTTGGAATATAAAAGTTTTAACTTATAATCTATTAAGGAGAGCGACCCATCAATTAAATTTTGAAAAGTTTCTCTTTCTTTTTTAATTAAAAAATCAGCCGGGTCATAACCTGAAGGTAAATCTATAACTTTAACTTCAAGACCAGCTTTTACCAGTAAATCTAAACTTCTAAGAGTGGCCATATTGCCCGCTGAATCTGCATCATAAGCGATTAAAACTGTATCGGTAAACCGTTTTATCAAGTCTATCTGCTTAGTGGTTAAAGCTGTTCCCAAGGATGCCGCTACATTATTAAATTCGTATTGTTGAGTTATTAAAACATCGGTATAGCCTTCTACAATAATTATGTAATTCTTTTTTCGGATATCTTCCCTGGCAAAGTTTAAACTGTATAGATTGCTCCCTTTGTTATAAACCAACGTTTCGGGAGAATTTATATATTTGGGCAAAGAATCATCTAAAACCCTGCCTCCAAAGCCTATTACCCTTCCCGATAAGTTAAAGATAGGGAAAATTATCCTGTCTCTGAAATAGTCAATATATTTCCCCTCTATTTTGCTCTTTTTTATTAGTCCGGCCTTGATTAGCTCTTCGTAAGAATACCCTTTTTTCTTTAAAAAGTTAGTTAATGCGTCCCAGCCGGGAGGAGCATAACCTAATTTATACTTTTCGACACTGGTATCGTTAATTCCTCTTTTTTTTAAATAATTTATTATTTTTTTTCCTTGATTGGACCTAAATAGACATTCTCGGTAATAATTTGCAACCAGATTATTTAATTTATATAGTCTTTCTTTTTTTTTGTGAAGAATATCTTCTTTTTCTTCGTCTACAGGGAGAGGTACGCCTGATTTTTGTGCTAACATCTTTACTGCTTCAAAAAAGCTAAGTTTCTCATATTTCATAAGAAAATTAAAAACATTACCCCCTTCGCCACACCCAAAACAATGAAATAACTGCTTTTCAGGACTCACCATAAAAGAAGGGGTCTTTTCCTCATGAAAAGGGCATAATCCTTTAAATCCCTTTCCCGCTGGCTTTAAATGCACATACTCAGAAATTATATCCACGATATCACAACGATTCCTTATTTCTTCCAGTAAATCAGATGAAAACCTCAAATATAAATCACCTACATATTATTATCATTCAGTATAATTAATGAAATATTTTCTTTTTTTAAAAATTCCTTAATCTATTCCCGTATTAATATATTCTACAAAAGTTTTTATTTTCCTCTTTTTTTTTAAAAAAATTTTAAAAAAAATACTAGTTGATTATTTTTTATATAAATCAACTAGCTTAAGATATCTTACTTTATTTTTTTAAGAGAAAATCAAAAAATAAAACTATAAATTTAGCTGTAAATTTTTATCTCCGGAGATTTTTTCTTTCTTTTTGACCTTGCCGTACCTTCCTCCACCACCCGGACTTAGCTCTAAAAGTCCCTTTCTGGCTAAAATTATATTCTGAGCAATTTCAAATCCTACTACCTGGCTAATTTCCTGATAAGAAGCTTTATGTAGTATATTCATTTCAGTTCCAAAATAACCAAACAATTTATTCAAGGTCTTTTTACCTACGCCGGGTACAAACTCTAAAGGAACCTGATGATAATAAGGTGGCCGATGAGGCGGAGAAAAAGATTGCTGATAATCTCCAATTTCTACAATCCGATCAAAAACACCTTTTACTATTTTATCACTCCCACATTTCTCACACTTATAAACCGGGGGATGGCTGGAGGCAGTATAATTACAGATTTCACAAAAAGTTCGATGATATCTGCCCAGTTTAGGGTCAAGGCCGTAATTAGCAGTTATTTTTCTCCCTTCTTTTCTCTGTAAAGCTAAAAGTATCTCTTTAAAGTTTGCCTTCTTCAATTCGATTATATTATATTCTCGGCCAATCTTGGGCAGAGAATGTGCATCCGAATTAGTTAAAAAAGTATACTCGGCTAATTCTCTTAAATGGTCAGCAATTTCTGTATCTGCACTTAATCCTAATTCTATGGCAGGAATCTTTTTTAAAGTAGTCCTGCTAAATATCTCCGGTAATCTTCTGACACAATTCCCATAAACACTTTTATGGGGAGTAAAGGCATGGGCGGGGATTAAAATTCCTCCAATCCGGTTTATAATTTGAAAGGCTTCCTGGGCACTAATTTTACAATTCTGACTGCTTAAACTCACATTGGTAACCAGTAGAGATAGTGCTTTGCTAAATTCTTTTATATCTTCAAAATAGGGGAAATAGGCTATCTGATGAGATAATCCTCCATTAACTTCTTTGGTTTCAATTTCTGAGCCCAAAATAATGGTAACTTTATCCTGATAAATTAAGCCGCCTTCCTTTAAAGGTTTCATTTCTCCGCTGTTGATTAATTGGGAAATGTCTTCGATAACTTCGGGTGAAGCACAATCAACAATGCCAACAATATCAATTCCTTTTCTATGTTTACATTCCCGGGCAATGTTGGCAAAAGTTAAATCTCTGGAAGCAGTTATTTTTATCGGAGCTCCCCTGTTGCTTCTGCCAATATGAACATGAAAATCCATGAAATACTTCTTCATGTTTTACTACCCTGCGGGTTCGATAAATCGAACCTCTACACAATTAAAATTTAAAACTTAGAGCGAAAAGCGAAAAACCATAATTCAAAATCCAAAACTTTTTTTCCCCTTGAGAGTTAATATGCTTGAACCTAATATTTTTGCTCTCTGATAAACTAAAGCAAATCTTTAATTTTAAGTTTTGAGCTTTGGTTTTGCGTTTTGCGCTTTAAGCTTTTCGCTTTCTTGCTATACGCTACACGCTCTACGCTCTACGCTATATTGCGCGATACGCAATAAAGTATTCCAATAATCGTCTTGGCATCTTTAATAATATTTTCTTCTACTAATTTTAGAGCTTCATTTGGTTTAATTAGTTCAACTTTAATAAATTCATCAGCATCTTCGTTTTTTATTCTTTTCTCTAAATCTTCTGCTAAAAAGAGAGTAAGTTTTTCATTGCAAAAACCGGGGGTAGAGAAAAAAGTTATCAGTTTCTTAATCTTTCGGGGATAATAACCGGTCTCTTCTACCAATTCTCTTAGGGCACAGTTTTTCAGATCTTCTCCCGGTTCAACTTTCCCTGCTGGCAGTTCCCATAAAACTTTATCTGCCGGCTTTCTGAACTGTCTGATCATTACTACCTTTTTGTCATCAGTCAAAGCTAATATGACTACAGCTCCGGGATGTTCAACTATTTCTCTGACAGTCTCCCTGCCGTTAGGTAGTTTTACTTTATCCTGACGAAGGTTAATAATTTTCCCCTGATAAATATAGGTTGAAGATAAAATTTTTTCTTCTAAAGAATCTTCTTTATTCATTTGAATTTTCTCCTGAGACTACGGTATTTATAATAGATAAAACATATTCTGCTGCATTTTTTAAATTTTTAATAAGAATATATTCATCAACCGTATGAACCTTCTCCATCCCTATAGCTAAAACAACTGAGGGGAAACCTTTCTTATTAAATACATTGGCATCGCTCCCCCCTCCACTGGGACATAATTCTGGTTGTAATCCCATATCTTTTGCTGCTTTCATTGATATTTTAAGTACTTGATCATCAGAGGACAAATTGTAGCAAGAGTACTCTCTGTTAATCTTTACCTCTGCTTTTGCTTTAAATTCCTGAGCAGTATCTTCGGTTATCTTTTTCAATCGTTCAGTATGTTTTTCTAATTTTTCTTCGTTTCTACTTCTAACTTCTCCTTTTAATGTTACCTTATCAGGGACAATATTTATAGCTTTGCCACCGGAAATAATCCCAATATTAGCTGTAGTTTCTTCATCTATTCTACCTAACTTTATACGGGAAAGGACAAATCCGGCTACCTGAATAGCATTAATCCCTTCTTCGGGATTTGAACCAGCATGAGCAGATTTTCCGTAAATAATAATTTGCAAAGAATTCTGAGAGGGGGCTGTAGTAATAATTTTTCCTACCTGGCCTCCGGCATCTAAAACAAATCCCATTTGGGCATTTAAACTGGAAATATCTAAATTCTTTGCACCTTCTAAGCCTATTTCTTCACAGATAGAAAATACAATCTCTATATCTCCGCAGAGAATATTATTGTCTTTAATAATTTGCAGTGCCTCTAATAAAGCTGCAATTGCCGCCTTATCATCTGCTCCTAAAATTGTTTCTCCGCTGCTTACTATCTTTTCTCCCTCACAAATGGGTTTAATCTTTTTCCCCGGGACAACTGTATCCATATGAGCAGAAAACATAATGGGTGTAGCTTTTTTAACACTTCCTTTTAATCTGGCTATTGTATTTCCACTATTAGATTTTACTTTCTCGCCAGCTTGATCAACTGTAACTTCTAACCCTAAATCTTTTAGTTTTTTTACTAAAAAATCTGCAACTTCCTTCTCCTCTCTGGATACACTGTCTATCTTAACTAATTCCATAAAAGATTCTATTAATCTTTTTTCGTTAACCATTAATTTGTCCCCTTTCTTTTTAGTATATCGTATTGCGTATTGCGTATATCGTATCTTAGTATATAACGAGAGCGTTTATTATACAAACAAATGCGGAGTGGATAAATCCACCCCCTACATTAATAGCAATCCTTTATTAAGAAGTTTTGAGTTTTAAATTTATGAAGCAATTTTTATTATTCTTTCACCAATTCTGCCCCTTGTTTTAAAGCTTCTTTGTTTAATTCTAATAATTTTTTATTACGTCCAGCTAAAGCTTTCTCTAATGCCTTAAATATAGTCTCCATCTTTACCACTTTCGATTTTTTAACATAAGCACCTAAAACTACCATATTGGCTGCTCTTGAATTACCTAACTTATCAGCAATATCATCTGCAGGAATCCTTATTACCTTAACATCATTCCTGTTTACTTCACGTTTTATTAATGAATCATTCAAGATGATTAATCCATTCTCACTTACATTTGATTCAAATTTATCTAATGAAGGTTGATTCATAGCAATTAATACTTTTGGATGAGATACAATTGGAGAACCAATTTCATTAGATGAAATAAGTACTGTGCAATTGGCTGTTCCTCCTCTCATCTCTGGTCCATAAGAAGGCATCCAGGCAACTTTTTTACCTTCTATCATTCCGGCATAAGCTAACAATCTACCTATTAACATTACTCCTTGACCACCAAATCCTGAAATAATTATCCTCTCTAACATTCAAGACACCTCCTCAGGAGTTTTAAATTCTCCTAATGGATAATAAGGAATCATATTTTCTTCCAACCACTTATTTGCTTCAATTGGACTTAGACCCCAGTTAGTAGGACAGGTAGATAGTACTTCAACCAGAGAAAAACCTTTCCCTTCAATTTGTGTTTGAAAAGCTTTTCTTATTGCTTTCTTTGCTTTCAATATGTAGGCAGGCTTGGATAAGGCTACCCGAGAAATATAAGCAACTCCTTTTAGAGTAGATAACATCTCTGCTACCTTTATAGGATATCCCATAGTTTTGGGGTCTCTGCCGTAAGGAGAGGTCTGGGTTACCTGCCCCACTAAAGTAGTGGGTGCCATCTGTCCACCGGTCATCCCGTAGATAGCATTATTTATAAATATAACCGTAATATTCTCACCACGATTAGCAGTATGCACTATCTCTGCCGTACCAATAGAGGCTAAGTCTCCATCTCCTTGATAAGTAAATACAATAGAATCTGGTTTTGCTCTTTTCATCCCGGTAGCTACAGCAGGAGCTCTCCCGTGCGCTGCACAAATCATATCACAATTAAAAAACACATAGGCAAATACTGAACAACCTACCGGACATACTCCTATAGTTTTTTCTCTTACCCCAAATTCATCTAAAGCTTCAGCCACTAATCGATGAGCAATACCATGGTGACACCCCGGACAATAAGTAAAAGGATCTTTGGTTAAAGATTTAGGACTTTCAAAAACTTTCTTCATAATATTATTACACACCTCCGTAATATAATCTAAAATGTAATTAATCTATTTTAAATATTTCTTTATTTCAGTCAAAATTTCACTTTGCGTAGGTATGACTCCGCCCACTCTACCATAAAAATTAACTTCCGCCTTACCATTTACGGCTAATTTAACATCTTCCACCATTTGTCCCATGCTCATCTCTACAACTAAAAACTTATTTACCTTTTCGGAAGTCTCAGCAATTATCTTTTCCGGAAAAGGAAATAGAGTAATTGGCCTGATTAATCCGACATTAATTCCCTCTTTTTTAGCATTACTAATTACGGTTTTTACAATCCGAGCAACTACACCGTAAGCAACTACTATTAAATCAGCATGATCTAAATTAATCATTTCATATCTAACTTCTTTTTCTTTTAATTCATTATATTTCTCTTGAATTTTAAAATTCAATTTTTCCATTTCATAAGGATCCAGATTAAAGGGAACAATATAATTTTTTTCTCTTCCTTTGCACCCGGTTAAAGTCCATCCTTCTTTATCTGGCAAATCAATTTTTTTTCTTTCCTTAAACTCTACAGATTCCATCATTTGTCCTATCAGTCCATCTCCTAATATCATTGCTGGATTTGTATATTTATCAGCTAAATCAAAAGCATCCATGGTTAAATCTACCAACTCTTGCACAGAAGAAGGAGCCAGTACAATTAAATGATAATCACCGTGTCCTCCTCCTTTGGTAGCTTGAAAATAATCAGCTTGTCCAGGCTGTATACTCCCTAATCCTGGTCCCCCTCTTTGCATGTTTACTATTACGCACGGTAACTCAGCACAAGCAATATAAGAAATTCCTTCTTGTTTTAAACTTATCCCCGGACTTGAAGAAGAGGTCATAGATCTTACCCCGGTAGCGGCGGCTCCATAGACCATATTTATAGCTGCTATTTCACTTTCAGCTTGCACAAAAGCAGAATCTTTCATTTTTAATAATTTTTTTGCCATATAGGCCGTTAATTCGCTTTGAGGGGTAATTGGATAACCAAAATAATATCGACAACCAGCGCGGATTGCAGCTTCTCCTATGGCTTCATTTCCTTTCATTAATAATTTTTCTCCCATTTTCCAGCCTCCTTAATAATAATTTAATTGTATAGAAATTTCCTTTTTCTGTAAACCTTAATTCGTATCTCGTATCTTGCATCTTGCACTAACGACTAATATGTCTTGTATTTTGTATTTCCCTTACACTTATTACCCGCACCTATACGCTAAACGCTGTACGCTCCACGCTAGGTTTATTCACTAACGACTAATTTATTTATACACTTCAATAGCAACATCCGGACAAGTTATTGCACAAAAAGCACATCCGGTACATTCTTCAGGTTTAATCTGTTTGGCAGGATGATAGCCTTTTTTGTTAAAATATTCTGCCATAACCATAATATGTTTAGGGCAAGCGGGGATGCATAATTCACATCCTTTGCATCTTTCTTCATCAACTACAATTTTTGCCATATTCTTTTTTCTCCCTCCTTTTTTACAGCTTAATTCCACGGTAAACGCATAAACCGCTTTATATAAAATATTGGTTCTACGAAATCTTCCCGCTTAACTTTTTGAGAAAATTGTTCATCTATACAGATAAATTCAATAGGTAAATTTAATTTTTGAGATGCTTGCTTTATCAAGATGTGACCTTGTTTGATTATCTTTTCATCTGTTTGCCTGCTTAAATTAGGATTACTAATAATTCCGCTAATCTTTAATCGAGAAGAATTTTCTATTTCCTGGGCCATTTGCTTGATTTGAAGTACGCTTCGGGTAAAAGGTCGGTAAGAATTTACTACCAGCAGCATTTCATAATCTAAACCTTCTATAACAAATTTAAAATTGCCTAAAACAACTGTACCTATTTCATCTCCCCCCACATCAAGAATTAGATGATAATCCGAATTCTGAATCAAACCCTTTATTTCCGGAGAGATTAAAGGTAAATCGGCATAAGCCATCTCACCTTCAGGAGCGATCACTTTTATGTCTTTAAGATTTAAAGCATCCTTTGCTTCTCGAGTTCTAAAATAAGGATTAACAATATCTAAATCTACAATAGCAACCCGGGCGTGGCTTTTCCTGCAATATATTGAATAATTAATGGCAATTTCTGTCTTCCCACTTCCAAAACTTCCAACAAATATCTTTATCCGTTTGCTCAATATATTTTTTCCACCTCTTCTCCCTTTAAAACTCTCAAAACCCCTTCACATAAAGCCAGCATCTCCTCTTCACCCGGATAGATCATAACTAAAGATATAAAGCTTACCCTATCTTTTACCATATTAACAAATTCATTATTATAAGCTATCCCCCCGGTTAAAATGATAGCATCTATCTGACCTTTCAATACTGTAGCCCCTGCTCCGATTTCTTTAGCTACTTGATAGGCCATGGCCTCTAATATTAAGTTTGCTCTTTTATCTCCCTGTTTAATCCTCTTTACTACTTCTCTAACATCATTAGTAGAAAGATAAGCTACCAATCCACCCTTACCTTTTATCTTTTTCTTAATCTCATCTTTAGTAAATTTTCCGGAAAAACAAAGTTCTACCAGAGCACCCACAGGCACTCCGCCACTCCTTTCGGGAGTAAAAGGGCCCTCTCCGTTAAGAGCATTATTAACGTCAATAATTTTTCCTTTGCAATGTATACCAACTGAAATCCCTCCACCCAAATGAGCTATAATAAAATTTGCCTTCTCATATTTTTTACCTAAATCTAAAGCTGCTTTTCGCGCGACTGCTTTCTGATTTAAGGCGTGAAGTATGCTGATTCGAGGAATTTCTGGCATACCGGAAATTCGGGCAACAGGTTTCATTTCATCAATCACTACAGGGTCAACTATATAAGAAGGGATGGATAACTTCTCGGCAATTCCATAAGCAAGTAATCCTCCCAAATTAGAGGCATGTTCACCACTTGCTCCCTTACGAAGGTCTTCCAACATTTTATCATTTACGCGGTAAGTACCGCTGGAAATAGGATTTAATAATCCCCCTCTACCTACTACCGCATCGAGAGCAGAATGGTCAATACCTTTTTCTTTTAAAAAATTTAATATTATATCTATGCGAAATTCATATTGGTCGATAATCTTGTGGAAAACGTGCAATTCTTCATTACTATGTTCAATCTTTTTATCAAATAGTAAATGTTCGTTGGAAAATAATGCTACTTTGGTAGAAGTAGAACCCGGATTTATCACTAATATTTTATAATCTTTGGCCATAAAAATATCACCTCTCTTGGATCAGCTAATCTTATTTATTTTCAGTCATTTCACTCATCAATACTCCCAAGGCGATAGAATATAATTTTGATTGCGCACTATCTGACCGAGAAACTAATACTACAGGAACCTTTGCGCCCAAGAGTAATCCTGCAGGTACTGCGTTAGCTAAATAGACTAAACCTTTGGCAAAAATATTTCCTGATTCAATATTTGGCACCAATACAATATCTACTTCTCCGGAAACCGGACTTTCAACTCCCTTGTGTTTTGCAGCTTCTTTGGAAATAGCATTATCAAAACCTAACGGTCCATCTACTATTCCACCAACAATCTGTCCTCTCTCGCTCATTTTAGCTAAACAGGCTGCATCAATAGTCGCCAGCATATCGGGATTCACTAATTCCAATGCTGCAACAGCTGCCACTTTAGGTTTCTCTATCCCCATTGAGTGAGCATAATAGATAGCATTCTGAATTATCTGGGCTTTTTGTTCTAAATTGGGACTGATGCTCATCGCCCCATCAGTCATAGTAAGCAAACGATTATAACTTTTTATCTCCAAGGTATAAACATGGCTGAGCAATCTGTTAGTCCGTAAACCAATTTCTTTATCTAAGACAGCCTGTAAAAGTCTTGCTGTTCCCATCATACCTTTCATTAATATAGATGCCTTTTTATTTCGCACTAATCCAACAGCACATCGGGCAGTTTCTGTTTTATCCGGTTTATCAATTATTTCATAATTAGCAGGGTCGATCCCCATTTTTTCAGCTATCTGAATAATCTCTTTTTTATCGCCGACCAAAATTGAATCGGTTAATCCTTCTTTTCGGGCAGCTTCGACTGCTTTTAATACATCTTCTGCTCCAGCAGAAGCTACTGCCATTTTTTTAGGACCATAATCCTTAGCTTTGTTTAAAACTTCATCAAAAGTTTTTAACATCTTTTTCTTATCACCTCTTTATTAGAAATTTACCAATTAAATTAGTCGTTAGTGATTCGTCGTTAGATTGTAGGGGCACAATGAATTGTGCCCTCTTCGTATTATCGCCTAACTTTTTTAGGGGCACGATGCATCGTGCCCCTACATTATAATGCTTATTTCATTCTTTCTTCTATTTGCTTTCTTCTGACTCCTGAATACCGGCTCCTGACTTCTACTTCCTTCACTTGATACTCGATACTAATTTAATTTTTAATTCTCTTCTTAATTACTTTTCCCAGCCTTTTAATTCCTTCATCAATATCTTCCACACTTGGGAAACAGAAAGAAAGCCGCATAGTATTTTTTCCTTTCCCATCAGCAAAAAATGGAGCACCAGGTACATAGGCTACATTCTCTTCAATTGCATCTTTAAACATTTCTCCGGTATCTATGTACTCAGGCAAAGTAGCCACTACAAAAAATCCACCTTGCGGTTTAGTCCAGGTAACCTCTTGTGGAAAATATTTATCTAAAGCATTTAGCATTACATCTCTCTTTTTCTTATAAATTTGAATATTAGATTTGATATTCTCTTCTAATTTACCTAATTTACAATACTCATAAGCAATTAATTGATTTAAGATACTGGTACATAAATCGGTTGCCTGTTTCAGTATAGCCATCTTCCTTATTATTTCTTCATTGCCTAACACCCAAGCTAATCGCAAGCCGGGACATAATATCTTAGAAAAAGTACCTAAGCTAATAACAGAACCATTTTTTTCCAAAGAATATATAGAGGGAATCGATTCTCCTTCGAATCTAAGTTTTTCATAAGGATTATCTTCTACAATAAATACATTAAATTTTTGAGCAATTTCGATTATTTTCTTTCGTCGAGCCAGGGACATGGTTACTCCTGCAGGATTTTGAAAATTGGAAATAGTATATATGAATTTAACTTTTTTACCTTCGTTTTTAAGCTGGATAAGTTTTTCCTCTAATATATCCATCTGCATACCTTCGTCATCCATAGGTATACCTACTAATTCTCCTCCATAACTATGAAAAGCGTTTAAAGCAGCCAAATAACTGGGCAATTCTACAATCGCTATATCTCCGGGACTTAAAAAAACTTTACCTATTAAATCTAATCCTTGTTGTGAACCGGAACTAATAATTATATTTTCTAGCTCCCCATTATTGCCATCTTTTGCCAAATTATCTAAGATGCATTTTCTTAATTCAGGTAATCCTTCGGTGCTGCTATACTGTAAGGCTCGAGCACTATTTTTGGTTAATACCTCCTGGGTTATTTCCTTTATCTCTTTTACTGGGAAAGTTGCGGGATCCGGCATTCCTCCCGCTAAAGATATCACTTCCGGATTTTGAACTAATTTCAAAATCTCCCGAATAGCTGAAGCTTCCATTTTTGAAGCTAAGACAGAGTAAAATTCCTCAGTATTTATAGACATTTTCCCCACTCCTTTATAATTTATAATTTATTAATATATAATGGGGGCATATGCCCCTAGGTCTCCCTTAAGTATATAATAAAATTTAATTTTTTAACACATGTTCTTTGACAATTTTAACATATTCAGCAACCAGGTTCTCAGATAAT
>JABUBM010000012.1_pt1 | contig 45360 bp, 48 predicted proteins | sample 7240321 | NCBI WGS metagenome assembly JABUBM01 (sample SAMN07256344, study PRJNA390944) | subsurface metagenome | isolation source: Methane hydrate marine sediment | place: Pacific Ocean: Eastern North Pacific, ODP site 1244 | collected 2002
AGCCCCTTTTGTAAAAGTTGAAGCAACAAAATTTACCGAAGTAGGTTATGTAGGAAGAGATGTGGATTCCATAATCAGAGATTTAACAGAAGTAGGTCTTCAATTAGTTCGTAAAGAATGGGCCAGTAAGGTAGAAGAAAAAGCAAAACAGCTGGTAGATGAAAAAATAATAGATTGTTTATTCCCTGTATCAAACAAAAGAAAAGAACAAAAGACAAATTTATTAGATGGTTCACTTTATTCCGGAATTGAAGAAGAAAAGAAAGAATCTTTTGATATTTTAACAAAAAAAGATGAAAGAGAAGAAAGATTTGAAAGGACTAGAGGAAAGTTTAAAGAGAAATTAGAAAAGGGCGAGTTGGAAAATAGACTAATTGAAATTGAAGTTGAGGAAAATATTCAGCCTACAGTAGAAGTTTTTTCTAATTCAGGAATAGAAGGAATGGGTATCAATTTTAAAGATATTCTGGGCAGAATGTTCCCCCAAAAAAGAAAAAAACAAAAAGTTACAATTGCAGAGGCTCGTAAAATATTAATCTATACTGAAACTCAGAAGTTAATAGATATGGATGAAGTAATTCGAGCTGCTATTGATAGAGTGGAAAATTTGGGGATTGTTTTTCTTGATGAAATCGATAAAATTGCCCAGCAAGAAAAATCATACGGACCAGATGTATCCAGAGGAGGAGTCCAAAGAGATATATTACCTATTATTGAGGGTTCAACAGTTATGACTAAATATGGAGCAGTAAAAACCGACCATATTTTATTTATAGCTGCCGGGGCTTTTACTACTTCAAAACCTTCTGATTTAATACCTGAATTACAAGGACGTTTTCCTATTAGGGTTGAATTAAATATTTTAAACAAAGAAGATTTAAAAAGAATATTAACTGAACCCTGTAATTCACTAATAAAACAATACGTAGCCTTACTTGCTACCGAAGGTTTGCAAATAGAAATTGCAGATGACGCTATTGACGAGATTGCTGAAACTGCTTTTTTGGTAAATGAGCAGACAGAAAATATTGGGGCGAGGAGACTTTATACTATATTAGAAAAGCTATTAGAAGATATATCTTTTAATGCACCCAGTCTTAAAAAAAAGCAATTTACTATTGATGAAAAATATGTAAAGAAAAAATTACAAAGCATTGTAAAGAATGAAGATTTAAGTAGATACATTTTGTAATTCAACAATTAGATTAGTCGTTAGTGTATAAAACTAGCGTAGAGCGTACAGCGTTTAGCGTATAGCAAAACAAGCGTTTAGCGTAGAGCGTAGAGAGTGTAGTAATAAAACGTAAAACCAAAACTTAAAACTTAAAATTAAGGAAAGAAGAATATATTTTTTAGCTATTGTTTTTATTTTTTTTGCTTTCTTAACTCGATACTATTGTATTGTTAGTGTAAACTTTAGTGGGGTAGTTAGAAAGAGGAATACTATTTTTTTCTGTCTGCTGTCTTCTTTCTTCTTTCCTAACTATACGCTCCACGCTGTACGCTCTACGCTAAACGCTATACGCTAACTTGCACGAGATACGATTCACGAGATACGAGATACGGTATTATATTTTCTTGATTTAGAAAAAAAACTGTGTTATACTATTTTTGATTTTATGGGCATATTATCTATAAGGCATAACGACTTATAATAATTTTAAAATCATAATAAAAAATAAAAATATAAGATTATAAAAATGAAAATTGGAGGATGATAGATGAGTATAATTTCAATGAAACAATTACTAGAAGCAGGGGTACATTTCGGTCACCAAATGCGCCGATGGGATCCTAGGATGAAACCATATATTTTTACAGACAGAAATAATATATATATTATAGATCTTCAACAGACCGTAAAATTAGTCGAAGTAGCGTATAGTTTCATCAGAGAAATATCTAGCGATGGTGGTAATGTACTATTTGTAGGAACAAAAAAACAGGCTCAGGACTCGATTAAAAATGAAGCCGAGAGATGTGGTATGTATTACATAAATTATAGATGGTTAGGCGGAACATTAACTAATTTCGATACTATCAGAAAAAGAGTTAAAAGGCTTCGTGAATTGGAAGAAATGGAAAATAATAAAATGTTTGAAGTTCTTCCCAAAAAAGAAGTGATAAGCTTAAAGAGAGAAAAAGAGAAACTTGAAAAGATATTAACCGGGATTAAAGATATGGAAAAACTCCCAGACGCAATATTCATAGCTGACCCTAAAAAAGAGAAGCTTGCAGTTGCCGAAGCCATTAAACTTTCTATTCCTATTGTGGCAATTGTGGATACAAATTGTAATCCAGAGGAAATTGATTATGTAATTCCAGGTAATGATGATGCAATAAGAGCAGTAAAGCTAATTTCTTCGGTTATAGCTGACGCAGTTATTGAAGGAAAAAAATTAACTATTGAAAAAGAAGCTGAAAAAGAAATAGAAAAAGTTAAAGCATAAAATATATATTTAACAAAACAAGGAGAAAATGATGAACATTAGCGCTCAAATGGTTAAAGAATTACGAAAAAAAACAAGTGCTGGAATGATGGATTGCAAGAAAGCCTTAAAAGCTACTGAGGGAGACCTGGAAAAAGCAATTGAATACTTACGTAAAGAGGGGATGGATGCAGCTGCTTCTAAATTTAATAGGCAAGCACTAAATGGAAAAGTAGAATCCTATATTCATTTATACGGTAAAATAGGAGTTTTAGTTGAGATAAATTGTGAAACAGATTTCGTAGCTAATACTAAGGAATTTAGCGATTTTGCGAAAGATATAGCTATGCAAATTACAGCCTCAAATCCAAAATATATTTCCAGAGAAGATGTTCCCGATGATATAATTGAAAAAGAAAAAGAAATATTTTATGCGCAAATTGAAAAATCAGGCAAACCCGCCCCTATAATTGAAAAAATTGTGGAAGGGAAATTAAAAAAATATTTTCAGGAAAACTGTTTAAAGGAACAAATATTTATTAAAGATAGTAGCAAAAATATTAATCAATTATTATTAGAGTTAATCGCTAAATTGGGTGAAAATATTGTGATTAAAAGATTTTCCAGATTTCAACTCAGCGAGGAAATCTAATTCGTATCTCGTATCTCGTGAATCGTATCTCGTTAAGATTAGATATTTGCCTAGCAACTAACAAGATAACTAATTCTATACGCTAAACGCTGTACGCTCTACGCTAGTTTAATATGGCGAAGGATAAAAAAATATGAAAAAGCCTATATATAAGAGAATTCTCTTGAAGCTTGGTGGTGAATCACTATCTGGAAAAAAAGGTGTTGGTATCGACATCCAAAAGATTAATTTTATTGCGAAGGAAATTAAAGAGATAAAAGAACTGGGAATACAAACGGCGGTGGTAATTGGTGGAGGAAATATCTTTAGAGGTCAAGAGGGGAGCGAAAAAGGCATAAATCGAGTTTCTGCTGATTATATGGGCATGTTAGCAACTGTTATTAATGCTTTAGCCCTACAAGATTCTTTAGAGAAATTAAATATTGAAACAAGAGTACAGACTGCAATCGAAATGAAAGCAATTGCTGAACCATATATCAGAAGAAGGGCTATGAGACATTTAGAGAAAGGCAGAATAGTAATTTTGGCTGCCGGAACAGGGAATCCTTACTTTACTACAGATACTGCTGCAGCCTTAAGGGCAATTGAGCTAAATGCAGAAGCAATTCTTAAAGCTACAAAAGTTGATGGCATATACGAATCTGACCCATTAATAAATACAAAAGCAGTAAAATTTAATAAACTGGGATTTCTCGAATTTTTAAATAAAGGTTTAAAGGTTATGGATGCAACCGCTATATCTTTATGTATGGAAAATAATATCCCAGTAATCGTCTTTAATTTTAATACTGGTGGAAACATCAGAAGAGTTGTGTTTGGTGAAAAGATAGGAACGATGGTGAAGGGGGAATGATATGCTATCTGATATATTAGATGAAACAAAGGTTAGAATGGGAAAAACAATAGCAGTGTTAAAAGATGAGTTTGCTCACATAAGAACAGGAAGAGCTTCTTCTGTCTTGGTAGATCGGATAAGAATATCCTATTATGGCGTACCAACTCCTCTAAAACAAATAGCAAATATTTCTATTCCGGAATCAAATTTAATTGTTATTCAACCCTGGGATAAAAATTGTATCTCTGAAATTGAAAAAGCTATATGGAAATCTGATTTAGGATTAGCTCCATCTATCGATGGTAATATCATTCGACTTAAGTTACCACCACTAAACGAAGAAAGAAGAAAAGATTTAGTAAAACTGATAAAAAAAGAAGCAGAAAATGGGAAAATAAGCATAAGAAATATTAGAAGAGAAGTGAACGATTCATTAAAAAAAGAGGAAAAAGAAAGTAATATTTCAGAAGATGAATGTAAAAACTATCAAAATAAAATCCAAGTGTTGACCGATGAATACACAAAAAAAATTGATGAATTGTTGGAGCTTAAAGAAAAAGAAATTATGGAAGTATAAAAAATCTTTTTCAATCATCAAAAAAAGAAAGGAGATTTTGAATGGCTTATAAAATTACTGATGAATGCATCAAATGTGGTATATGTGTTGATGAATGTCCCGCAGAAGCAATTTCTGAAGGAGAAGAAGAGATTTATGTAATTGATGAAAATAAATGTACGGATTGCGGAGCTTGTGCAGATGCTTGTTCGAGTGAAGCAATAATAAAGGAATAAGATTATAACCCCCCTCTTATTAATTTATATTAATCTATCAATTATTAATATATTTTAAAAAAGGGGGTTTTTTATAGGTGAAAGTTATTATTAATTGTAAAAATAAAAAAGATGAATTATTTGATATGAATAAATTACCTCAGCACCTGGCTATAATAATGGATGGAAATGGTCGGTGGGCAAAAAAAAGGGGATTACCTCGAAGCGCAGGGCACAGGGAAGGAGCAAAAGCAGTTAAAAGAGTGATATCTAGCTGCTTAAATTTTAACATTCCTATATTAACACTTTTTACTTTTTCTACGGAAAATTGGAAACGTCCTAAAATCGAAATAAACTACTTGCTAAAATTATTTGAAAGAGTTTTGAGTAAAGAAAAGGCTGGTTTAATTAAAAATAATATAAAAATAAATTTTATAGGAAGATTAAACGATCTACCTAACTCGCTTAATGAAAAGATAAATGAATTATCTGAATCTACCAAGAAGAATAATAAACTTATTTTAAATATTGCTATTAACTATGGTGGAAAAGCTGAAATTATTGATGCAATCAAATCTATAACGTTAAAAATAATCGAAGGAAAGTTAAATATTGAAGAAATTAACGAAAATACTATTAGAGATAATTTATATACCCAAAATCTTCCTGACCCAGATCTACTAATTAGAACAGCGGGCGAAATGAGAATTAGCAATTTTATGATCTGGCAGATTGTTTATACAGAACTTTGGGTAACTCCAGTTTTTTGGCCAGACTTCGGCGAAAATAATTTAATAGAAGCAATAATAAATTTCCAAAAAAGAGTGAGAAAGTATGGAGGAAAAGTGTAATAATTTTTTAAAGAGAACTTTAACAACTATTATAGGTGTTTCCTTAGCCTTTGTAACAATATTTTGGATAGGATTCCCCTTTTTTATCATTATCACAATAATAGCTTTGTTGGGGTTGAGAGAATTATATAGTATAGCCCACAAACGTGGATATAGACCATCATATATATTAGGTAGCATACTAACGTTATATTTCATTATTATAACAGTTTATGATATTTGTAGCTTGAATTACTATATTGAAAATATAATTATTACTTTTTTTATTATACTAACTTTTATCTTTCAACTATTTAAAAAAGATTATTCCAAGGTATTAGCCGAGACATCCGTTACAATTTTTGGAAGCATTTATTTAGGATATTTCTTATCCTTCATACTAAAAATAAAAGTTTTACCCAATGGAAATTATTATCTTATTTCCTTGTTAATTATTACTTGGGCAAATGATATCGGAGCTTATCTTATCGGCACTAAATTTGGTAAAAATAAAATATTCCCCAGAATAAGTCCCAAAAAAACTATCGAAGGATCGATTGGAGGGACTATATTTAGTATTGCTGGCACATTTGCCTTAAAAAGCTGGTTAAATTTAACTTTTAATGAATTAATTTCTCTCGGTTTAATTATAGCAATAATTGCCCAACTCGGCGATTTATTTGAATCCGTATTGAAAAGAGGTTCAGGAGTTAAAGATTCAGGGACTTTAATCCCCGGTCAGGGGGGAATATTAGACTGTCTTGATAGTCTAATATTTACAGCTCCCGTATTTTATTATTATACAATTCTGTTAATTTTAAATTAACAAATTTTTGAAAGTAAGAGATTTAATTATGAGAAAAAAAATAGTTATATTAGGTTCAACAGGTTCGATAGGACAGCAAACTTTAGAGGTTATACGAAAATATTCAAATGAGTTTGAAGTAGTAGGTCTAAGTGGTTGGGAAAATACGACTTTTCTTAAGGAGCAGATAAGTTTTTTTAAACCTAAAATAGCAGTAGTTAAAAATGAATATATTGCCAGGAAATTAAGAAAAGATTTAGATAACTCGATTGATATAAAATTATTATGGGGAACCGAAGGATTAATAAAAGTATCGACCTTAGAAGAGGCTGATATTATTGTAGTTGCTATAACTGGAATAGCGTCTCTTATACCTACTTTTGAAGCAGTGAAAAAGGGAAAAAAAATCGCTTTAGCCAGCAAAGAAGCGATGGTAGTAGCTGGTGAACTGTTAGTTAAGGAAGCAAGGTTACGAAATGCAAAAATATTACCCATAGATAGCGAGCATAGTGCAATTTTACAGTGCCTAAAGAACGAACAAAAAGACTGTGTCGAAAAAATTATTTTAACTGCATCTGGAGGAGCACTTTATAATTTAACCGAATCCTCTTTAAAAAATGTATCAATTGAAGAAGCGTTGAATCATCCTACCTGGAAAATGGGGAAAAAAGTCACCATTGATTCAGCTACCTTAATGAATAAAGGGTTAGAAGTAATTGAAGCAAAATGGTTTTTTAATATACCGGCTAATAAAATAGAAATCTTAATCCATCCTCAAAGTTATGTGCACTCAATGGTTCAATTTATAGACGGTACTATTCTGGCTCAAATAGGTGACCATGACATGAGGATTCCCATCCAGTACGCCTTATTTTATCCCAATAGAACCATTAATAACTTTTCACGATTAGAATTATCCAAAGTAGGTCAACTAACTTTCAAAAAACCAAATTTTGATAAATTCCCTTGTATTAAACTTGCCTATCAAGCCTTAGAACTTGGAGGAACAATGCCAGCAGTATTAAATGGAGCAAATGAAATTGCAGTTGAGGCTTTTTTAAATAGTAAAATAAGCTTTTCGGAAATTCCTATTATTATTCAAAACACTATGAAAGAACACAAGCCAAAGTATAATCCCAACATTAGTGATATCTTAGATGCTGACTACTGGGCCAGGGAGAGAGCTTTAAATTTTTGTATAAATGCAAAATAACTAAATCGTATAGGAATTCCCTTTTTTCTTAATCCCTAATTAGTATATAATATATAACGAAAGCGCAAAGCGCAAAACGTAAAACCATAGCTCAAAATTTAAAATTTAGTATTGAGAGAAAAAGTTTTGAGTTTTAAATTATGGTTTTTCGCTTTTAGCTTTAAGTTTTTAACTTGTTTAGGAGTAAAAATGTTAACCATAATTGCCTTTATATTTGTTTTTAGTATATTAATATTTTTTCATGAATTCGGTCATTTCATTGCAGCTAAAGCAGCTGGAGTAAGGGTATACAAATTTGCCTTTGGTTTCGGACCAAGAATATTAGGATTTACAATAAAGCAAACAGAATATCAAATCTGCTTAATTCCTCTCGGTGGCTATGTAAAAATGGCTGGGGAAATGGGGCAAGGAGATGTTAAAGAAACATCAGAAGAAGTGCCAGAAGAACAAAGATTTGACAAGAAATCAGTGGGAATTAGAGCATTAATAGTGACCTTAGGTCCTTTTATGAATATTGCAACCGCAGTTGTCATATTTAGTCTTATATTTTTTACAAATGGAATTCCCATAGTTACCAATTATATATCGACAGTTATTGAAAGTGGCCCTGCTGAACAAGCTGGCATACTTTCCGGAGATAAAATTATCGCGATTAATTCGGTAAAAATGGAAGATCCTAATAATATTGCGAATATTATAAATAAAAGTTCAGGAGAAAAGTTACAAATAACCCTGGATAGAGAAGGGGAGATTCTTGAGGTTTTTGTAATTCCTGAATACGATGATAGTTATAAAAAGGGCTTAATTGGAATTACCTTTGAAATATCTGTCGAAAAGATTAATATATTTTCAGCCTTTTCTAAAGGTTTAATTGCAACTATAAATATTATCAAATTGATATTTACTAACACAGTGGAAATGATTACCGGTAAAGTCCCTGTTGAGATAGCGGGACCTTTAGGCATAGCTCAAATGACTGGAGAAGCAGCAAAACTAGGTTTTTTAAATTTGTTATATTTTACAGCAATTTTAAGTATATTTATAGGATTATTTAATCTTCTTCCTATTCCAATTTTAGATGGCGGGCATTTATTAATTTTAGCTATAGAAAAATTAAGGGGTAAACCGCTGGAACCTGAAAAAATAAACTTTATGTACTTAATCGGAATATCTCTTATGATAATTATCTTTATAATTGCTACTTATAAGGACATTTTAAGAGTTTTTGGTAAGTAGAAAAGAAGGAAATTGCAAGCGATGTATATGAGAAGAAAGACCAGGAGCGTGAAGGTAGGTAACTTGGAAATTGGTGGGAATGCTCCAATTTCAGTTCAATCAATGACTAATACTGACACTAAAAATATTTCAGATACAGTATCCCAGATAAAAAGAATGGAAAAAGAAGGTTGTGAACTTGTAAGAGTAGCTGTTCCGGACTTAGAGTCATGTTATTCGCTACCGTTGATAAAAAAAGAAATTAATATACCCTTAGTTGCTGATATTCACTATGATTATAAATTAGCCTTAAAATCTATTGAATTTGGTGTAGATGGATTGCGGATAAACCCTGGGAACATAGGTAATAATGAGAAAATAAAATTAGTTATTAAATCTGCAAAGGAAAATAATTTACCTATTAGGTTTGGTATAAACTCCGGTTCGTTAGATAAAAAAATATTGAAAAAATATAAAAAAGTAACTCCTGAAGCTCTAATAGAAAGTGCTGCAAATATTATCAAGATATTAGAAGAAGTCAACTATTATAATATAATATTCTCCATTAAATCTACAAACGTAATTAATACCATCGAAGCAAATAATATATTTTCCTCAAAATATGATTATCCTTTACATTTGGGGATTACTGAAGCAGGTCCGCCTTTTTCAGGTATTATTAAATCATCTGTGGGAATTGGCTCATTATTATTTCAAGGAATCGGTGACACCATTAGAGTATCATTGACCGGAGATCCCATAGAAGAAATAAAAGTAGGGTACGAGATATTAAAGGCCTTACATCTTAGGCAAAGGGGTCCAAATTTAATTTCCTGCCCTACCTGTGGGAGATGCAAGGTAGATCTAAATAAAATTGTAAAAAAAGTGGAAAGGCAGATTCGAAATATCAATAAACCATTAACTATTGCGGTTATGGGTTGTATGGTAAATGGTCCGGGTGAAGCAAGAGAAGCTGATATAGGTGTTGCATTTGATAAAGACAAAGGAGTACTCTTTAAAAAAGGCAAGATAATTGCCAAATCTAGTGATATAATAATAATAAAAAGATTATTAGAAGAAATTAAAGGTATGCAAGATAAGATTTGAATTTTATAACTGTATTTTGATTATCAGTTTTATTTTTTTCGCGCGATACTCGATACGCAATACGAATTAAGAATTGAGAATAATTATGGTATATGTTATAATTTTTTGTAAATATTAATTAAAAAATAACCTATTTATATATTATCCCACCTTATTTTATAAAGTTTTTTTATAAGCTATCTTATTAATTATTGAGGGGTGAATTTTTTGATAAATAAAATCATTTCAGAAGTTAAAAAAACTGAACGTGCTGCAGATAAGATTATCAAAGATGCTAATGATAAAGCTGAAATAATTATTAACAATGCACACGAAGAAGCAGATAAACTAATTGAAAGAATCAGAGAAGAAGCTATAAAAGAAGGAAAGATGATAATTGAAAGAGAAGAAAAATCTGCTAGGATAGAAGCAGATAATATTATAAAAAAAAGTGAAAGAGAAAAAGAAGAGTTAAGTAAAAAATCTTTAATAAATATTGATAAAGCGGTAAAAATAGTAATTAAAAAAGTAGTGGAAGGTAAATAATGGCTGTTTGCAAAATAAAAAAAGTAAATATTTTTACTCATCTTGAATTAAAGGACGAGATTATTGAAGAACTCCAAAAGGCAGGCTGTGTCCAAATAATAGATGTTACACCTAAATTAAAAAAGTCGAGCTTATCGGATTTTAATGAAATAAATAATACAGAACGCATATCTGCATTACCGGAAGTAAAATATTGCATAGATTACCTATCAAATTTTATAGATAAACCTAAAAAATCCGATAAACCCACAACCACCACTAAATACGTTTATGATTATAAAAAATTACCTTTATTATTTTCTCAATTTGATTATAAAGAGATTTATAATAAGTGCAAAGAATTAGACGGAAAATTAAAAGAGCTAAAAAATAGAGAAAATCATCTTGTAAAAACACAAGAACACTTGAAAGAATGGAAAGAACTAGACATAAAAGTAGAGGATTTAGAAGGAACAAAAAATACCAAAATCATCGTAGGAACTCTCTCTTCAAAAGATTTTATTTCATGTTTGGAAGAAATAAAAAAGATAGGAAAAGAGATTGAAATAAATAAATTTGCTGAAGATAAAAAACAGTGCAAGATAATGATTGTTTCAATATCTGAATATTATGTTCTTATTAAAAAAGTGCTGGATAAGTATAATTTTAATTCTTTTCAAATTCACATAGAATTCACTAAAACTCCAAAAAATATTTTGGAGGATATTTCCAAAGAATTAAAAAGCATTAAAGAAAAAAGAGGAATAATTTCGGATTCAAGCAGAAAACTGTATAGAGAGAATTTATCGTTATATCTTGCTTTTGATTACCTATCTCTTTTAAAAAGCAGAAAAGATATAGAAATATATTTAAAGATGACTAAAAAAGTTATAATTATCGAAGGATGGATTTTAGAAAAAAACATAGATATAATGAAAAAGAGACTATTTAATAAAACAAACGAGTTGGAGATAATCTTTAGTGATCCCGATGAAAATGATGATATTCCAGTAGCTTTAGATAATAATAAATTTGTAGAACCTTTTGAATCAATAACCGAACTGTATGGAATCCCCAAATATAAGGAATTTGACCCCACTCCTTTATTTGCTCCCTTTTATTTTATTTTCTTCGGAATGTGTTTGTCTGATGCCGGGTATGGTCTAATCATTGCTGCTTTATCTTATTTTTCTTTATCAAAATTCAAATTTGAAGGGACGGTAAAGAAATTTTTTGAATTATTTTTCTTAGGTGGATTATCTACTTTTATAATGGGAGCGATTATGGGTAGCTGGATGGGGGATACTCTTAATTATCTTCCAAAAAATATTTTATTTATAAAAACTTTTTTAATTGATACAATATCCTTGCTCGACCCGATAAAAAATCCCATGCCTCTATTATTGATATCTCTATCTTTAGGAGTAATTCAAATTTACACCGGAATTATTATTAAATTTATCGCAAACGTTAAAGAAAATAAGATTAAAACAGGCTTGATGGATCAAGGTTCATGGTTGTTATTAATTTCCGGATTACTTTTATTTATACTAGCAAATAGTGTTGGTTCTTTAGCGGGATTAAAAATTATCACAAAATATATTATTTGGGCAGGATTGTTATCTGTAGTTATTACACAGGGAAGGTCAAATAAGAATATTATACTAAAAGCTGCTGGCGGAGTACTAAGTTTATACGATATTATAGGTTATTTTAGCGATATTCTTTCTTATTCACGTCTATTTGCCCTGGGATTATCAACTGCAGTATTGGCAGTGGTAGTTAATAATTTTGTAATGTTGTTTAAGGATATTCCATTTATTGGAATTATTCTAGCAGCTTTAGTTTTTATTATTGGACATCTGTTTAATATGGTAATAAGTGGTATGGGGGCATTTATCCATTCAACTCGTTTACAGTACGTAGAATATTTCACTAAATTTTATGAAGGTGGAGGGGCTCCTTTTAAACCCTTTAGGGTCATCACGAAATATATAAAGGTTCAAATTGGTAGTTAGTGAACAAATTTAGCGTGGAGCGTATAGCTTTTAGCGTAGAGGATATTAGTTACCCAGTTTGCCAGTTAATAGATCAAGTAATATGTCATACTTACTGAAAACCGAGAACTGTAAACTGAAAACTTGCATCTTTAATTTATACTAACGACTAACGACTATTCACTAACGACTAGTTAAGAGTCAAGTATAGATTCCCGCTTTCGCGGGAATGACAGAGAATGATAACGAGTCGAATAAATTCGATACCAAAAAATCGTAAAATATATAATAGACATTTTATTTTTAATACTATACGCTAAACGCTGTACGCTCTACGCTGTTTTTTCACTAACGACTAATTTAATATAATATTAATTAGAAATAGGAGGGAAATATGATTACACAAGGAATAGTAATTGCATTCTTAGGTTCTGCAATAGCTATCGGGTTAGCCTGTTCTGGTTCTGGTATCGGAGTAGGCATAGCCGGAGCTGCTGGAATAGGAGTATTAACCGAGGAACCGGAAAAATTTGGGTTAGTATTATTTTTACAAGCCTTTCCAGGAACTCAAGGTATTTATGGTTTACTGGTTGGATTTTGGGTTTTAATGAAAACGGGCATTCTTGGAGGTTCACCAATCCCCTTGGACTTAGATCAGGGATGGCAGATATTCTTTTCCTGCATACCGGTAGGTGTGGTAGGCTTTTTTTCCGGATGGTATCAGGGAAAAACTGCTGCTGCAGCCATAGGTTTAGCCGCAAGGAATCCGGAAGGGATTGGAAAAGCAATAGTAATGGTTACTATGGTAGAAACTTATGCAGTATTCTCTTTGTTAGCTTCTCTGTTACTTTTCAACGGAATAAATTTATAAAAGGACGAATATTATATGACTATTAAAGATATAAGTGAAAAAATTATATCTGATGCCAGAATTCAAGCAGATAAAATTATTACTCAAGCAGAAGATAATACAAATAATATTATAAAAAAAGGCAAAAAAGAAGCAGATAATATCAAAAATATAATATTATACAAATACAACCAGGAAGCATCTTTAAGAAAAAGTAAAATATTAACTGAGGCTAATTTAGAAGCAAAAAAAATTATTTTATCGGAAAAACAAAAAATCATCGAGGATGTTTTTAATAAAGCCTCAGAAAGTATTTTAAAATTAGATGATAAGGATTATCTAAATATTATAAAAAAAATGATATTAGATAATATTGAAACTGGAGATGAAACTATTTTTATTGATCATTCAGACCAGAAAAAAATATCCGAAAGTTTTATAGAAGATATAAATAAAGAACTGAAATCTAAAGGAGAGAAGGGCGAATTAAAATTATCCACTTCTTATCTTCCGATAAAAGGTGGGGTAGTTATCGGTTCTGGTAAAATAAGAAAAAATATTTCATTAGAATTTTTATTGAAAAAAATACGGGAAGAATTAGAAATACAAATAAGCAAAGATTTATTTAATTAATATTTTGATAACGATATATATTATGTCGTTTAATGAGAGAAAGGTTTATTTATGTTTAAATATTTTACTGCAGATACTAATAATCAGGAAGAATACGCCTTTGCTAATGGAAGAATAAAGAAATTAGAAAAGGGATTATTAAATAAAGATATATTAGACAGGATGATAAAATCAAGTGACGCTGTATCTGCTTTAAAAATATTGACGGAAAGTGGTTTAAATGATTATTCTTTTGATCTCAATAACCCTGCAAATTATGAGAATTCATTAAATCAAGAACTATTAAAAACTTATGACATAATAAAAAATATCTCTAAGGTTTCTACTTTTAATTTTCTTTATTTCACCTTTGCCTCCAAGTATGATTTTCACAACATAAAGATACTTATAAAATCTAAATACTTAAAAAAAGATATTTCTAATGAATTATTTTCACCAATTAGAACCATAGATATAGAAAAACTTAATTCAGCGATTAAAGATGAAAAGTATGAAGATATCCCCGATTCTTTTGAGTTTCTAATCAAAAAAACATTCTCAGAGTATAGTAAATTTAATGACCCGGAGATAATAGATTTTATTTTGGATAAAGAAAGATATATTATGATATTTAATAAAATTAAAGAAGTAGAAATAATTGAAACAGAGGAACTTTTTTTAAGAAGGTTTATTAAAATAAATATAGATCTTAATAATATAATTAGTTGTATTAGGGCTAAGGTAAGAGGGGATAGAAAATCCTTTACTAAAGAATTTTTAATTCCCGAAGGTGATTTTAAGATAGAAAATATAGTTGAAATATATGATTCACCCTTGTCTTCCTGGTGTGAAAAATTAATACATACTGATTATAAAAATGTAGTAGAAACGGGAGTAAATTACTTTCAAAAGAATAACTCCTTAATGGAATTAGAGAAGTTGAGGGATAATTTTATTATAAATTTCTCAAAAATAGGAAAATACGTTACCTTTGGAATTGAACCATTGGTAGGATTCATTACCGCAAAAGAGAATGACATAAAAAATATTAGAATAATATTATCAGGCAAGTTAAATAAATTATCTCCTGATCAAATCAAAGAGAGAGTACGTGATACTTATGTATAAGATTGCTTTAATTGGGAACAGAGACACTATAATCGGTTTTAAATTACTGGGTGTCTCTTTATTCCCCACAAGCAAAAAGGATGAAGCTGTAGAAATATTAGATAAACTAGTAAAAGAAGAATATGCAGTGATATTTGTAACTGAAGATATTGCCAGTCAAATATATGAAGAAATAGAAAGATTACAAAAAACATCTTTTGCTGGTATAACCATAATACCCAATAAATTAGAAAAAAAATATTTAGGACTGAAAATATTAAGAAGAAATATAGAAAAAGCTATAGGAACAGATATTTTATTTAGAAAAGAGGTAGAATAATGGAAACAATGGAAACAGCGAAAATAACTAAAGTTGCCGGACCGGTAGTAGTAGCTAAAGGGTTAAAAAATGCCAAGATGTATGATGTAGTAAAAGTCAGCAGTCAGAAATTAATTGGTGAAATAATTGAACTCAATAGAGATTCAGCAACTATACAAGTTTATGAGGAGACTTCAGGAATTGGTCCTGGAGAACCTGTTTTTTCTACTGATATGCCCCTAAGTGTGGAATTAGGTCCCGGCCTTATATCATCTATTTACGATGGTATTCAAAGACCTTTGGATATATTAAAATCAACTAGAGGGGATTTTATTACCAGGGGAGCAGAAGCGTTTGCCATTGATAGAAAAAAGAAATGGGATTTTGAACCAATTTCTAAAAAGGGAGATAAAGTAATATCCGGTGATATTATAGGCACTGTCCAGGAAAGTAGCATTGTTAAACATAAAATTATGGTTCCTTACGGAATTCAGGGTGAAATCAAAGAAATATATAAAGATAAATTTACGGTTACAGATACTATTGCCCAAATAAAAGACCGAGAAGGTTTAATTCACGAAATTAAAATGTTACAAAAATGGCCGGTAAGAAAACCAAGGCCCTATAAGAAAAAATTACCTCCTCTTGAACCTTTAATTACCGGACAAAGGACAATAGATATGTTTTTCCCCATAACTAAAGGAGGGACAGCGTGCATACCGGGGCCTTTTGGCAGTGGTAAGACCGTAGTCCAACATCAGATATCCAAATGGTGTAACGCAGAAATCATTCTCTTTATCGGATGTGGTGAAAGAGGTAATGAAATGACCGATGTTTTATTGGAATTTCCGGAATTAATCGACCCTTATTCCGGAAAACCATTAATGGAAAGAACTATCTTAATTGCCAATACATCAAATATGCCGGTAGCAGCGCGTGAGGCCTCTGTATATACCGGTATAACCATTGCGGAATACTATCGGGACATGGGATACAATGTTGCGCTTATTGCTGATTCGACTTCTCGTTGGGCCGAAGCAATGCGTGAAATATCAGGTAGGTTGGAAGAAATGCCGGGAGAAGAAGGATTTCCTGCTTATTTAGGTACTCGAATTTCAAGTTTTTATGAAAGATCCGGAAGAATAAAATGTCTTGGTAGTGATGATAGGGAAGCAACATTAAGTATTGTCGGCGCGGTATCACCACCAGGGGGAGATCTATCTGAGCCGGTTACCCAAAATACTTTACGTACTGTTCAAGTTTTCTGGAGCTTACAAGATAAATTAGCCTACAAAAGGCATTTTCCCGCAATAGATTGGCTAACCAGTTATTCTCTTTACTTGTCCGGACTAACAGAATATTACAATAAAAAAATTGGAGAAGAATATATGGAGTTACGGAATAAATCTATGGCATTACTTCAGGAAGAAGCAGAATTAGAAGAAATTGTAAGATTAGTAGGTGTTGATGCCTTGTCAACTCATGAAAAATTAGTATTAGAAACAACAAGATCTATCAGGGAGGATTTTCTACTTCAAGACGCCTTTGATAGTACTGATTCATATAGTTCCACAAAAAAGCAATTTCTTATTTTAAAATTAATTATAGTATTTCACGAAAATGCTGAAAAAGTAATTGAAAACGGAGTGACTATAGAAAAATTAAATGCATTACCAATAAAAGCAAAAATAATTAGAGCAAAATATATAGAAGAAAAGAACTTAGAAACGTTTAGTGGAATTGAAAAAGAAATAATATCCCAAATTAGTTCGACAACCGATTAAAGGGAAGGAGATATAATAGCAAGATGATTAAAGAATATTTAACCATATCAGAGGTAGCTGGGCCTTTAATAATAGTAGAAAAAACAATCGATGTAAAATATCAGGAATTAGTTGAAATAGAACTATCTTCCGGAGAAATAAGAAGAGGGCAGGTGCTTGAAATCACCGAAGACAAGGCAGTTGTCCAGGTATTTGAAGGATCAACAGGAATTGATGTTTCAAACACTAAGGTTCGTTTTTTAGGTAAGGTAATAGAATTGCCTATTTCCCTGGATGTTTTGGGAAGAATATTTGATGGCTCGGGAAGACCTATAGATGATGGTCCTCAAATTATTGCAGAAAAAAAATTAGATATAAATGGGAATCCTATTAATCCATATGCTCGAGACTATCCTAACAATTTTATACAAACCGGTATTTCTTCCATCGATGTATTAAATACCTTGGTCAGAGGACAAAAACTGCCCATCTTTTCTGGCTCAGGATTACCTCATGCAAAACTTGCTTCCCAAATCGCGCGGCAGGCAAAAGTATTAGGAAAAGAGGAGAAATTTGCCGTTGTATTTGCCGCTATGGGGATTACTTTTGAAGAAGCAAATTTTTTCATAAGCGATTTTAGAAGAACCGGAGCAATAGAAAAGAGTGTTATGTTTGTTAATTTAGCTAATAACCCGGCTGTAGAAAGAATAATAACTCCCCGAATGGCTCTAACCTGCGCAGAGTACTTGGCATTTGAAAAAGATATGCATGTGCTGGTAATACTTACTGATATGACCAATTATTGTGAAGCTTTAAGGGAAGTGTCCGCAGCACGAAAAGAAGTTCCCGGCAGACGTGGTTACCCCGGTTATTTGTACACAGATTTAGCCACTCTCTACGAGAGAGCCGGGAGAATAAAAGGAAAAAAAGGATCAATTACTTTAATTCCCATTATAACTATGCCGGAAGATGATAAAACTCATCCCATACCAGACTTGACCGGCTATATTACGGAAGGGCAGCTAATTTTATCAAGAGAATTGCACCATAAAGGAATTTATCCTCCCATTAATGTATTACCTTCTTTGTCTCGTTTAAAAGATAAAGGAATTGGTTTAAATAAAACGCGCGAAGACCATGCAAATGTTATGAATCAACTTTTTGCTTCCTATGCAAGAGGTAAGGAAGCCAAAGAATTAGCAGTAATTTTAGGAGAAGCTGCACTAACAGAGATAGACAAAAAATATGTTAAACTCTCAGATAATTTTGAGGAATTTTTTGTCAAACAGGGTGAAGATGAAAATAGGACTATTGAAGAGAGTTTAAGTATAGGATGGAAACTGTTAACAATTATACCGAAAGAAGAATTAAAAAGAATAAAAGATGAATTTATAGATAAATATTTACTAACGGATATAACTATGGAGGATAAAGACATTAATGTTGTTAAAAGTTAATCCAAATCGAATGGAGTTACTGAGATTAAAGAAGAGACTAGTTGTCGCCAAGCGGGGATATAAACTATTAAAAGATAAGAGAGATGCATTAATTCAAGTATTTGTTCGCTTAGCGAAAGAGAATAACGAGGTCAGAGAGGAATTAGATGAAAAACTTCTAAAATGTTATGCTTTTTTTTCTAATGCCTCTTCTTTAATGAGTAAACAGACTTTAGAAGAAACCTTGATGTTCCCTAAGGCAAAAAGTGAAACTGAAGTATCTTTTAAAAATATAATGAGTGTGAATGTTCCCCAATATAAATTTAGATGTGAGGGAAAATATTATTCATATGGTCTGGTTGATACTACCGCCGAACTGGATGGTGCTTTAAAAAAACATCATGAAATTTTACCTCTAATGCTAAAAGTAGCTGAATTAGACAAAGCAATAACTCTTTTGGCCAATGAAATTGAAAAAACCAGGCGAAGGGTTAATGCATTAGAATATGTAATAATTCCAGATTTAGAAGAAACGATAACATTTATTACTATGAAATTAGACGAAATGGCAAGATCGACCACTTCAGCAATTATGCGAATTAAAGAAATTATAAGAGCATAAAAAAACGGTGTAATTTATAAATACACCGTTTTTTTATTTAAATTAGACGATAGTTAATATAGGGAGAAGAGGGGAGATATACAGATAATTAATTATTGCTGTTATTTAATTAATAAATTCTCTAATACATTTATTTTAAAAGGATGATAATGAAGATTGGAATAATTTCTGATATTCATAGTAATTCTGAAGCAATAAATAGTGTTTTGAAAAACATTAAAGAAGTTGATGAATTTATTTGTTTGGGAGATATTGTTGGTTATGGCGCTGACCCCAACTATTGCATCGAAAAGATAAAAGATTTAAACTGTAGATGTATAGGCGGAAACCACGATTTTGCAGTTGCAGGAAAAGTAAATATAAATTATTTTAATTATGCTGCGAGGGCTGCAATATTATGGACTTCTCTTCAATTAAAAAAAGAAAACCTTAATTTTTTATTAAATCTTAAAAAAAAGATTGAACTTAGAGATGATGTCTTTGCAGTTCATGGCAGTCCTCAAAATCCGTTATTAGAATACATTTTGGATAAAGATACCGCGAGTTTTATCTTCAGTAAATTTGATTTTAAAATATATTTTGTAGGACATTCTCATTTAGCAGGATGTTTTTCTTTCAATGAAAATAACAATCAAGTAGATTATATGAATTTTAGTAATGGCGGGTGTATTGAAATTAACAAGAATAAAAGGTATATTATTAATTGTGGGAGTGTTGGCCAACCTCGTGATGGTAATCCAAAGGCAAGCTATGGAATTTATGACTTAAAATATAATGCAGTTAATATTTATCGTGTTTCTTACCCGGTTAATTTAACTAAAAGCAAAATAATTAATGCAGGATTACCCAAGAGCTTAGCTGATAGGCTTAGCTATGGCAGATAGTATGTGCCCGTGGCTTAAATGGATAAAGCGACGGCCTCCGGAGCCGTAGATTGGAGGTTCAAGTCCTCTCGGGCACACCATTAATACAGTAATGAGTGATGAGTAATGAGCTTAAATTTCCCAAATTATAGAAACAGGCACTTATTACATATTACACATTACATCTCTTGTTGGTCAATTATCATATAAGTAAAGTTAGGGTAAAATAAATGTTCTATTCTTTTGTAAGGGCTATATGTTGGTTAATATTAAAAATATTTTGGCGAATGGAAATAATAGGAATTGAAAACCTTCCCGAAAGCGGAGGTTTGATAATTGCTTCAAATCATGTAAGTTATTTAGACCCAGCTGTTTTAGTTGCTTCATTAAATAGAAAAATATATATTATTACTAAAAAAGAAGTTTTTAAAAATACTTTTGTAAGTTTTATACTTAAGAACATGAATGCATTTTCGGTAGATAGGGAAAATGTTGATATACTTGCTTTTAAAAAAGCCATAAATATTTTGCGAGAAGAAAAAGTATTAGGTATATTTCCGGAGGGTACACGTTCATCGAATGGAAAACTACAAGAACTAAAATTGGGTGTAATAAAAATTGCTATGAAAACGGGAGTTCCCATCTTGCCAGTGGGAATTATTGGTACTCATAAAATATATCCTCGAGGTATAAAATTTCCTATTTTATTTAAACATAAAATAATTGTCAAATACGGTGCTCCCCAACACTTCAACAAACTAAAGTCAAAAGATAAAATATACCAAAAGGAAGAATTAAATTTATTAAGCAAAAAAATACGGGAATTATCTACAACAAATGCTTAAATATTTAATAAAATTATGTAGTCAAAATATCGATAGAAAAGGGGTGTAATTATGAAAAAATATCTTATATTTATTTCAATAATATTATTAACTTTTTTATCCATTAATGCTGCTTCAGATACTAATTATATTACTATATTAACTTTTGGCGAATATGGTAATAGGGAAGGTGAGTTTGATTATCCCGTAGGTATTGTTATAGATAAAAATAGTAATTTATATATAACCGATTGGGAAAATGATCGTATACAAAAATTCAATTCAGAAGGACGACTATTAAAAGTAATTTCCAGTAAAGATAGCGAACTAACAATTGATGGTCCTGCTGGAATAGTCATAGATCAAAGTGATAATATAATTGTGGTAGAACAATTTAATAATAGAGTTCATAAAATATCCCCTGAAGGAAAATCTCTAAATATAGTAGGAAAAGAAGGTAGTGGTCCGGGAGAATTTCTTAATCCCAGAGGTATTGCCATTGATAAAAACGATAATATCTATGTTGTTGATACAGGAAATAATAGAATACAAATATTTTCATCAGATTTTACATTCATTAAGCAATTTGGAAGAGAAGGTATGGGAGATGGTGAATTTTATTATCCCAGAGGAATTGCTCTTGACGATGAAGGAAATATTTATGTTGCTGATACTTTTCACAACCAGGTGCAAGTATTTAATAGTGGAGGGAGATTCTTGAGAAAATTTGGAGAAGGTGGAGAAGATGTTGGTGAGTTTACTGGTACCAGGTACATTGCCTTTGACTCCAAAGGAAATATATATGTAACTGATTATAAAAATGGTAAAGTGGTAAAATTTAACAAGGAGGAACAGTTCGAGTTAGAATTTGGAAATGAATCTGATGGAATTAGATTAATTTATCCTGAAGGAATTGCAATAGATGCTAGAGATTATATTTATGTTGCAGATGCTGGAAATAATAGAATTGTAAAGTTTTGTGTATCTCAAATCGTTATTCATAGTAATTTAGGCGATAAATATAGCGAAGAAAAAAATTGGGGGAAAGCAATATTAGAATATGAACATGTAATTTCTATAGATCCTCTAAATATCAATGCCCGCGAAGGAATTGCTACTGCTTTTTATGAAAATAAACAATGGGAAGAAGCTATCGAAGCTTATAACTATCTTAAAAAAGTCCATCCGGATGATCAAAAAATAGAATTAAAAATTATTGATTCCCAATTTAATTTAGCTGTAGATTATGAAAAAAATTCCCTTTTTAAAGATGCATCCGAAGAATTTAAAGAGGTATTAAATTTAAATCCTAATTATCCTTCAGCTAAAAAAAGATATTATATGTCTTATTCTAAATATTTATTTTATTCAACTTATTTTAGAGTAGCCTTTATATCTTTAATCATATTAATATTTTTTATAATATTATTGCCAAAAATAAGAAAGATGAAAAAAAGTAGTCGACACTCTAAAAGAGATAGATACTAATATTGAATTAATGAATGTCCTTTATATGTAGAAGTAGGGGAGGGGATCTTATGAAAGAACTGGAAATACGAAAACCTGCCGTTGCGGGTAGTTTCTATTCTGGTGATTCAAAATCGTTAAATATACAGATTGAGAATTGTTTTTTACATAAACTAGGACCTGGTGAAATTCCTCTGGTAAATCCCAAAAGAGAAAACGATATCATTGGATTAGTTAATCCACATGCAGGCTATATGTATTCAGGACCTGTTGCAGCTAACGGCTTTTATAAAATTGCGTTAGATGGTAAACCCGACACCATTATTATATTGGGTCCTAATCATCGTGGCTTTGGAGAAAATATTTCTATTATGGTGGAAGGAATGTGGAAAACACCCTTAGGAGAATTGGAAATTGATACAGAAATTGCAGAAAAAATTTTGAAAAACTCCAAAATAATTAAAAACGATAAAAAAGCCCACCAGTATGAACATTCCATAGAAGTCCAATTACCCTTTATTCAGTACATTTTCGGTAAAGATATTAAATTTGTACCAATTTGCATGACTCGTCAAGATATTGATACGGATATAGAAATTGCCCAATCGATTTGTTCTTCTGTAGTTGATAAAAACATTTTAATAGTTGCCAGCTCAGACTTTACCCACTATGAACCACAAGAATATGCTGAAAACGTTGATAAACAAGCAATAAATGCCATTCTTGAATTCAATCCCAAAAAACTATACGATATAATTTATAGACAGAATCTAACTATGTGTGGTCCTGGTCCGATTACTGTAATGCTTATTGTTTGTAAAACATTAGGTGCAAAAAAAGCAGAACTGTTAAAATATGCTACTTCGGGAGATGTTTCGGGAATGTATGACCAGGTAGTTGGATATGCTTCTATAATCATCAGAAAATGACATATATCGTCAATACTAACCGTTACTAAACCAATATTAACCCTATATAAACTATAAATAATAATTTTACGCTTAAAGGGATAAGAATAACATGATAGAAAATTATAGTTTTGGACAAATGTTAATTAATGGGAAAAAATATAATTCAGATCTTATTATTTTTAAAGATTATATTTATGATAGTTGGTGGAGGAAGGAAGGGCATAATCTTTGTATTGATGATATAAAGGAAATAATAAATGAAAAACCAGATGTTCTAATTATTGGAACCGGCTATTTCGAATTAATGAAGGTGCCAAAAGAATTAATAGAAAATATAAAATCATCTGGTATCAAACAAGTAATTGTAAAAAAAACCGGAGACGCATGTAACGAATATAACAAACTTTGCAAAAAGAAAAATATAGTCGCCGCTTTTCATTTAACCTGCTGACTGTTAATAAAATAATATTAATATAATAAAAATCTTCCTATTATAGTCAATAAATCAGAAAAAATGAGGGGAAATATTATAAAATGTATATTACTTTACATAAGATATATTATAGGACGTTGTAAAATTGAAAAAAAATATAAAATTCTCCGAACCCTCTCTTTTATTATTATTTTTCACCTCCCTCTGTCATTGCGAGGAGCGTAGCGACGCGACAATCCCATCATTCCACTATGTCATTCCCGCGCAGGCGGGAATCTATCTTTTGTATTTCTTCTTGTATTTTCTTCCTCTCTCTGTCATTCCCGATACCTTTACGTTATTCCTGCTCTCTATCTGTCATTGCGAGCCCGGATTTATCAGGGCGTGGCAATCTCATCTTCCAATATACTCCAATATTCCCCTTTTTTCACCATAAAACTATAAAAAAACTATAATTATTATAAATATTACTATATTTACTCTATAAATAGTAATTCACTAAAAACGCTGTAACCTTTACAAACAAAGGCTTTGAAGGATTTTTAAAAACGTTCATATATTGCATATATGAAGAAAATTTGACTTGCCCCCTATGATTTGTACCTAAAACAAAAAAGACCCCCCTTAAAATCAAAATTTGAAGGTTTATTTTTTGGTGATCTAAAAAATGACCCTTGCTCTTTTAGGGCAAGGATTTGGGTAGGTGTTTTTTGTTTAAAAAGAGGAGTTTTGATATTTTTTGTCGTATCTGTTATATAATAGGAATCCTATCATTTTATATTTTATATTTAAAAATTTAATAAAACATTTTAATGGGAGTGATAAATATGATTTCTCCATCTGATTGGGTATTAATTGGATGCACAATCACTTTAGCATCTATGGCAATATTTGGACCTTATATAAATGAATTATGGAAAAGAAAAAAGTTTGCTCCAAAGTTAAAGATAATATTTCAAAAAAAGTACCCATATATTGGGGAACCTGCGGATGATAATTTATATGATATTTGCTTTGGTGTAAAAAATGAGGGCAATTCTAAAGCAAAAAATTGTGAAGTAATTATAGAAGAATTTTATTTTAAAAATAAAAAAGGAGATTTAATCGAAAACAATAGAGATTTTCCTGCTGAATTGCGATACACAGTTGGTTCTAAAAATTATCTCGGTCCCGTCGACATACTTCCAAAAGCTAATAAATTTTTCCATATATTTTATATTGCCACATCTACTCAAGCTATTCAACTAGGACACCAAGAGGAACTATTATTTATTATGAATATGGAAAGAATTGTCCCTTCTTCAAAGGCTAATAAAATATCTCTACCACTTAATTATTTAAAAATAAAAATAGTTATTTATAGTGGAAATGCAAAAAAATGCGAACAGTATGTTGAAATAAAATCTCCAGGAATTAAGAGAGAAAAAAAGGAACAAAATTTACAGGAAATGCAAGTTAAATTATTTTAAATACTATTATTTTTAAGAACATTTTATTCTAACATTTCTTTAGAAGAAATAATTTGCAGTTTTTGATAATCGTTTAGAAGTAGTTTTTCCTCCCCTGCCCTTTTGGTTGATTAGGGTTATTATTTGCATGAATTTAACCGTTTATCTGACCTCATTATTTCTTCTAAAACTTTTATTTCTTTTGGAATTATCACATAACATTCCCAACATAAAAAAAGTTTTTGCGAAGCAATAATTTTGGTGAGTGCCATAAGACGCAAACCTTTTATGCTGTGTTATACTCCGCTAAAGTAACTCTTGAACAGAAACATAAACCCTTCCTTCTTCAGCAGCAAGTCTTGACTTTAAACGTATCATCTGGTCAAGTGGCATTCCACCCTCAAGAATAAAATACAAATCTTGACCTGTCACTGCAATTAAATTTGTAGGTCGTCCTTTAGAAAATGTCTCTAATCCTTCCGGCGTAAAACCTGAATAACTTATGAAAATACCTCTGGACCAGGTTGCCTTGCCGCCCACTTTACCATTCAATACAAGTAGGTCAGCATTCCTAACAGGAGCATTTTGCCATTTTGCCTCAATCAAGTAAATATTTCCTTCAAATTCGATACTACCATCGATTTGTTCACCAACCAAACGGAATGGGGGGCGGGCCTTCATATCAAAAGTGTTGAAGAGTGTATTTAAAAATTTCTCAAAAGCATAGCCTCTCTCTTGGGGTGCTAACTTGTTCAGATTAAGTAGTTCATTCAAAAGTAGAGGCAAAGTATTTTTTAGGGTCTCCTTTTTAGCTGTAGCAACCTTATCTTCTTCAGGTTTAATGGATGGTAAACTTCGAAGAAAGTTTGGATCCCATAACTCAGGGATTTTGAAACTAAGCTTATTAATGAATTTATTTAACTGCTCAATTCCCTCTTTTGTAATAGGATTAGATTTTCCTCGGTACTTCAACCCACGGGTTACAATCTGGATCATTAAAGGGCAAAACATATTCTTTGCTTGTGAAAGGGTTCCTTCTAGAAGAGCTGCAATTGCAGGTCGTTTGCTTCCTCCAGTCCAAAATCTCTCTAAGCCTAAATCACTGGCAATTCCTGAAAATGAAATAGACCGATCGGCATATGGATGTGGATTTCCGGGTAAGAATGGGTATAGAAAGTCAGCCATTTCTGATATAGTTTGTATCTCAATAAGGCTAAGATTCATATTTACACTCTCATTACTTCATTTACGCCACAGTGGCTTATAACTTAAAATAACTGAACCACTTCATTTATACTACCAAATTAGCACATCTTGCAAAGCACTTCATTATAACAGTAAAATTTTTCTATATTCATTATACGACAAATCTTTTAAAAACCCTCTTTTTCGAAAAACTTATTTAAAAACCCCCTGCTCTTTTAATGTAAAGATTCCGGAAAGTTATTTAGTATTTTAATTTATTCAATTTCTTAAAACATGTAACTGGACTTATCAGAGTTCTTATGAAAAGTTAAAAAAAGGTCCTTAATTATTGAGTTAGCGTGAACGTCCCTCTGACATTTCTTCTATTCTTTTTAATCTTATATAGCCATTACTATTGTGTAAACCAATCCAAAGATAAAGACCTGGTTTATGCAAACCAACTATTATCATTACAAAAAAATTGAGTTCGTGCTTAGATTTTATAAAAGAATCATACATTGAGTTCAAATCAAGACTGGAAGGTGAAGGATCATCTTCTGGATGTGTGTGCCACTCTCCTATAAAATGGAATCCTAAATCGAATCTCTGAGAAATTAATTTTCTTTGAATATTCCTACAAGGAATAAAGCCATATCGACTGCGTTTATCTTTTCTATGGGGTCTTGTAGCTTCTTTAATGGTAATCGTTGGAAGACAGAACTCAGCAAACAAGAGCCCCCCTGCCTCAAGCCGCCTTATATTTTGGCGATAGGTTTTGAATCTGTGAAGTACAGGGGGTGATAATTCTAGAATCTGATTTGAATTTGGGATTATATAGCGTTGATGAGTATTTTTAGTGTTATTTAATTGCATACTTGACAATCCTTTGAAGCATCCCAGTTTGTTGTATATACTTTCGAATATCCTTCATTGTTGATTCTATTCTTCCACACTTCGGTTATCTTAGCATTAGCACGTGAAAAGTGTTTCCGATCGCTGACCCATGTCTTTAGTATGGACTCTCTAATTGGATTATTAAGGTAAAGAAGTACATTAGTAGAAATTAATGAAGCTACTGGTAGTAGTGCTATTGGACCGTATTGTTGATAATGAGTACATCCTCCAGGTTCACGTTTTAATGTTATTCCAGGAAACTTCGCTACCTTTAATTCGAAATGGCCAAACTGATTCATTTTACAGGCCAAACAACCACTTCCTTTTACACTTATTAAACAGTGCCCTGCTACTGCATATGGTTCAAGCCAACCATACAATATAGTGGGTAACTTATTATTCCGTGATAAGTAATTCAGAGGTTGCTCACACCGCCAATCAGCAACTGTACTAACTATTAAATCGTAATCGTTAAATAGAGTATTATTTTCTCGCAGAGCATCTCGCCAGTCTTTTGAAATTCCTACTATTCGCAAGTGAGGCATCTGCTTTCTCAACAATTCGCTAAGTGCTTCTGCTTTCAATCTTGAGACAGAATCTGCCCCTAAAATATGTCTTCCCAAATTTGCCCATTCTAGTCTGTCATTATCAAGAAGAGTTAGATCGGTTACACCAGCTCTAGATAAAAAATGAGCAACGTATCCACCTAGTGATCCACAACCTATAACCATTACAGATCGCCTCTGAAAATCAACACCATCACCGCCACGTGCATGGATCCAAGTATGGTCTACACGCTTGACCGAACATCTAGTAATTTTAGTGCCTACTAATGTGTTAGCAGATCGTTTAATCAAAATACTTGAAGGTATTTTCCCTTTCCTAAATCCATTGTGTAGAGAGCGTTTATAAGTAAGACCTATGCCCGAATAGATTAATCCACCAAGAGCATATCCGTTTTCTGTTCTCTGTGTTAGGAGAACAAATCCCTTCTTAAAACCAGAGATAATTTGTTTTGTTAGTAGTTTATACGCTTCTCTATCCTTTGCTGATAACAAGTTAATTAGGTCATATAATGATTCTGGATATTCTGTCGGAAGAAGGGGAGCTTCAAGCTTTAAAAGAATCCCAGTATTATTAGTTTCAATTGAAACCTCTTTTCCAAAATAATTTTCACACCATCTATTAAGACTCTCAGCGGAAGCAGAAATACATATAAGCTTATCACTAAAAAACACATTAAACAAAACAGGAAGTTTCTCTGGCGAGTCGATAACTACACAATATATAGATGTATCACTCAGGCTTCGGTTCCAATAAGCAGAAAACTCATCCTGAAAATCTACATCTTCGGTACCTTCAAGTATCCGCTTTGCAGATTCTATTACATAGAAAAAAAGCTCAACTGGGTTGTTACTATCGATACATGAAGAATCTGGGATGACACATAAATAGCCTTTCTCAAAGACATGTGGATTTGTTAAAAGTAGCCCAGTGGCATCAGGAACTCTAACTATGGGTGGTTCGTCAGGGAAATTCTCAGTCAATAGTATGTGGATTTCCCAATCCCTTCCGTCTGCCTCAATAGTAGTACTCCAAGCAACTACACCAGACGAATAATCTATTTCATCCGATTGTAACTCACAATATTCGCTTCTACCGAGAAGAGCATTAGAAATTGCCAGAAGAGCTTTATTTCTTCGAGTGCTTAAGCTAGTTGGATAGCTCATCCAAATCTTCCACCTCCTTGGTGATCGACTGGACTTCTCGGAATAGAACTTGCAAGCCCAGAGCTGCTTTTCGGACCCTTTGAGCCATTGCCTTCATCATCACCGCCATCAAAGTCATCAAAGAAACCATCACTCTTGAACACCCAGTTCCAGGCTTTATTAGCATCAGCACGTTTGCAATCCTCATCATCTAACTTTTCAAGTTTTTCTAATGCCTCAATAATCTTATTCAATAATTCGCAGACATTATCATCACTTGAAGTCCGGGTAATTAGTGGTTTATCGGGATGTGCAAGATTGAGAATAATTTTGGATGTCTCTAACCGTATTTTTAATTTCTTAAGAAGATTTCGGAAAGCTTTGTCTACACGCTCAGAAAATTCTGGCTGGCATTCCGAAATGAGCATCGTCAACTTCATACCATTCGGTAAATCCCAATCTCTCCGACTGCGGCAAAACCGCTTTAATAATTGTACAAGCTTCCGCATCTGAGTACCTTCACCGTCCGTTTCTTTATTACGTACTACTATCTCATCTTCAAACCAGAGGTTGACTTGGGTTGGGTCTGAAACAACCCAGTTCTCACCACTTGCAAGCTCACGCTCTTCTTCCCCATCGCTTTTTAAGTACTTCCGGTATACGGCAAAATCTACATGATGCTTTTCTTCATCCTCATCAGCATAGAACACACGAACGCAATTAGTAAAAAGTTTGGGCTGTCGATTAAATCGCTTGTCTTTAAGAGCTTTACATACTCGCTCTTTTGTCTCCATAGCAGTCAATTCTTTCTCATTTTCCTCTATGAGTTCACTTTTCCAAAGAATTAAACCATCATCGATGTCGTATTCTTCCTCTGAAAATCTAGTCTGTATGATGGTTTTCATGGCCATCGAACCCTGAGGTTTAAATGAGGATTTTCCTATACTTACATCGTCAATTTGCTCAGGAAGATTCGCAATCAATCTATCACGGTTGGATTGCCGATGTTTAAGTAGTTTATCTTTGAAAGTGGCACTTAAGCGTATATTTTCATTCCAAAATGCTTCTATTTGTTTGCTAAAGTCGAACATAAAAATCCCTCCTATTGTTTTATATCGCCAAGCTGGTTTGCGTATATCATCCAATCTACTGGTTGAACGGTACCAAGTGATTGGAGTTTCCAAAGCAAGCGAAATACAAAATGTGCTAATGCATTTTTCTTAGGGCCAAATGTATACGCACCTTTTTCTGCAAAAATATCAAAGCAAGCTCCGGTCGCAGCAAAACCACAATCCACTTTCTTCAAACCAGTCAATTCCTTATGAATTTGCTTGAAAGTTTCTCCTAAACCATCAGCCCAACCAACATCTATAGCAAGAATACCCCCAATGATGTTAAATAATTGTTTGGGTTCGTAGATTCCGCCAGCATGATAGATATCGGTGGAAGTTCGCTTCAGTCTGCGAACTGAATCAATCTTTTCTCCAGTATATTCAAGGTTACCCTTATCGATTTTTGGCTTGCACTCGAAGACTGCATAAACCGCTTCAGCTGGGACGTAACGATGCTTGTCGTTGTCTAAGAGTGTCGGTGTATACTGCCGATCGAATACAACAACATCAATTGAGTCACTCACAGAGCCCTTACTGTCTAAAACAATAGCCTTTTCAACGGTATAACGATTTGGAAGATATGCACGCAAGAAATCAATAAAAAATTGCTCATTACTCTCTCCACGATCTCCCTGATGTGAAATGCGACTAGATGACCGCAGGTTGGCAACAAGACATTCCTGATCACAGGCAAAGGCATTTCGGAGGAACTGTATTTTTTCAGAGGTGCTCTGATTTTTTTTATTCATATCTTTTCCTTAATTTTTAAAGTCACATTTGCTAGGGCATCGACGCCAAACTTATTCATTTTCTCTTCGAATACTTTTTGTATATATCTAGTGGATATCTGTAACTGCGACGGATATTATTATTTTACTCTTATTAATGATATCCTGTATGACATTGAGATATCATATATATTTTTTCCGTTCGTTTTCCTGGAATATAATACTATAAAGTCTTATTTTTATCTAATTTATTTTCTCTATGTATTATAATTTCCCTGTATTCATACATTTTAATTATAATCTTAAAAAACTAATGTGTCAAAGAACTACCCTCTATTGTCATTTAAAAGATAAAACCGGACTGTTTTTTAATGATTTAAAAGATAAAAGTGGACTAACCTGGAATGGTAAAAAAGATGTAATCTAGAACTAAATCTTAAAGAGAAAAGAGGTTCTAAATTATGTCCACTCAATTACACAAAAACTTTACCGATAGCCAGGTTAAATCAATTTTTGAAAAATATTCGAAAAAAGAAATCAAACTTAATTATATCTTGCAAATTCTTCATATCAAAAGAAGTAGATTTTTCGAATTATTGACCAGATATCGAAAAGACCCAGATAACTTTTCTATCCAGTACAAAAGGAATATCAGTAATTATAGAATCGACCGAGAAATTGAAGCAAATATTATAAAAGAACTAAAGATCGAAAAAGATTTAATCAAAGCAAAAGATGTACCGATTAGATATTACAACTACAGTTTCATCAGAGATCTTTTAGAACAGAAATATAATCAGAAGGTAGCTTTACCTACCATAATCGACCGGGCAAAGAGAAATAATTTTTACTTTTCAAGACCGAAGAGAAAGGCTCATGATAGAGAGGTGATAACTAATTACCCGGGAGAACTTATCCAACACGATTCCTCTCATCATCTGTTTGCCCCTTACGCTAACAGGAAATGGTACCTGATTACCTCAATCGATGATTACAGTAGGTTGATCCTGTATGCTGTTTTAGTAGAAAGAGAGACTACCTGGGAACATATTCTGGCCTTAGAAGATGTTCTGTTAAAATATGGATTCCCTCTGGCTTATTATGTAGATAGCCATTCTATATTCAGATTTGTACAAGGCAGAGATTCCTTCTGGCGAAACCATTACCAGCTTACTGATGAGGCTAATCCTCAGTGGAAACAGGTTTTGGATGACTGCAGGGTAAAGGTAACCTATGCCCTTTCTCCACAGGCCAAGGGTAAGATTGAAAGACCCTATAGATGGATTCAGGACAGATTGGTAAGGACCTGTTACCGGGAGAATATCAGGATTATCAAAGAGGCCCAATTCATCCTGAATAGCCTTGTTAGAAAATACAATTACAGAATAGTGCATTCTACTACCGGGGAGATACCTTATATTAGATTTCAAAGAGCAATAAGAGAAAAGAGAACTTTATTTAGAGAATTTAGGATAATGCCACCTTTTAAGTCAACCAAGGATATCTTCTGTTTAAGAGTAGAGAGAATGGTAAATTCTTATCGCAAAGTTTCTATCAATAATTTAGAATTAAAAGTACCTGGTGCACCACTACATGAGAGGATACAACTTCGGATAATACCAGAAAAAGAATCCGGTGTATCTGAAGTAAGATTCTGGCATAGAGATAATTTTTTAGGTAGTCAAAAAGTTAAAAATAGTGAGATTAATTTAGTCCAGTTTTAACTTTTAAATAGTCCACTTTTATCTTTTAGCTAACAAGAACTACCCTCTATCACATCACGTCTTAATTAAAATAGTGATACATTCTATTTTTTCTATGGTTTAGCTTTCCATTTTACGAGGTCTTCCTTTAGGACGTCTATTTATAGTAATACCTAAAGCCTCAACTATCCGGTTAAGAAACTCCCCAGATCCTATAGGTTGTCCGCTAAAAGTTACCGAATTATTTAGTTAATAAAACGGTCCTCTGATATACTTTCTAATTGTTTTTAAGATATATGTGATGAAAAGATTTGATTACTATCTGCCCGGAAATTAGAAAAATATTAAACCTGCGGATACCTACTATGCAATGTTTACTTTCTTTTACATTGATTACACTGTTCTTTTCCAGAAGGTTTTGTATAAGTTTTCTCCCATCCTGGAGCAGGATAATGATTTAAACTACAAGATGTTTCCCAGTGATATGTATCACTATCAACCTTATAATAATAAGGAGCTTTTGGTTTAGACATAATATCACCTCCTTCTTTGTGAATTATGAAAATTATATTATATCCACGTATTTAATATATTTTACACCTAACATTTTTGTCAAAGGACCGTTCTCCTGTCATTTTCCCATTTTTTATAAAAATTGTCTTTTTATATTTTTCAAGCTTTATTTCTTATGTTTTGTACGATCAGTCAATATATATCTTTGTCGCTTCTTAGGTGTGGGTGGAAATGGTTCACCTCTTGTAACAGTAACTTCTTTTCCAGTTTGAATGTTTTTATATTGACCTGATACTTTAGATGTTTCTCCAGGCTTAAAATACCTCTTTTCTTTTTTTATATTCATATTATTTATCACCTCCTTTCATAAATAAAATTCTAATGCTTATTAAGTACAATAAAGTACAGTTTCTAGAAATACTTTCTGTCTGTTTAAAAAATTTACCTAAAACTATTGACAAAGATAAACAGAGATGGAATAATTAAAAAAATACGCCTTATCTATATACTATTATAGTTGGTGGGGTAGTATTTTTTTGCTAGCGGGTTAGTTGTGTCAGCAATTAATCCGCTCTTTTATTTATTTAATTATTCATAAAAATCTTTCAAGATAGTTATTCTAATAATAATCCAAACTTTATTAATTATCTAATTTACTCGCATTTATTTTTTTATCTACACCAATTTGACTATTAAGATCAATATATAGTATTTTCTCTTCTTTGTCCCATTTTGCTACATATCTTTTTGCTTTAGATTCTATTTTGATATCTTCGCTGATTATGCTTTTTAAAAATCTAATAAAGTCTTTATTGGCTAACCTTATATATTTATTTTTCATTTTTTTATAAAATTCTATTCTATTTTCTTCGTTTACATCACAAGGTTTTACTCCAATAAATTTGTTTTCTTCATCATAACCTAATATAACGTATTCTGGTTTACCCATCATTTCTATAGCACCATTGTTAAATGTAATACCATATTCGGCTACGGAAACAACTGGAGCACCAGTTGTTGGCGAGTACCATTCGTATTTCATTCGGATGCCACCTCCCCGTCTCTTATTTTGTTACTATAGTATAGCACATATTATAGTAATTGTCAAGTATTATTATTATATAGTACTAATAAATGTGCCATAACTGTGTCATCTATACATCTTACAATATATGTTCGTAACCTTTACATAAAATATATACTCAATCATGTACAACAATCATTTTCTGTCACATAATATATTTTGTAATATAATTAATAATATTACTTGTACACAGTGCTATATTCATAGCAAATTAACTCTCTGTCATTTATTATAACCATAATACATTGATTGTCAATATCTAGTTAATAATTAAAGACATTTTGTACTCATTACATATTTTCTATATTTATATATCATTGTCTTTTGTCACACTTTGATCCCTGTTACTGTGGTTCGATTAATACCTAAAGCCCCAGCCCCCACTTTTTTTAAAATAAAAAAAGCCATTCAAAAAGCATTATTCAACACTTTTTAAATGGCTCTCAAAGGAACTCTAATGTTATTTGATTTTTTTTATTTTACTTAGAACTTTTTTTTAAATATTCCCTTAGGTCATTATCCATTTGATTTAAACTTCGAGCAACACCAGATAAACTAGTAACTAAATTATTAAAGCATACTAATTGGTAGTACTGATAATCACTAAGTTTTTTTTCCTGATGACTTTTATGTATATCTATTTTAAATTGTTCAGACATCTTAATCACTTCCTTTTTTATTCTTATTATACTACTTTTATTATTCTATCTTTCTAAATCACCTAAAGAAATATCAATATTTTTTAATCCGAGAATTATATTATCCGCTTTTTCAGACAACTCTTCCATTTTTTCTAACAACTCTTCCATACCCATCAATTGCCAGTACTCGAAATCGCTTTTTAATTTTTCATTTTCTTTGAGTTGTTTTAACTTATCTTTAAATTCCTGTGACATTAATATCACTTCCCTTTTCAGTTTTATTTTATTCCAGATCTTTTGATGATAATTTACTTAGTGCAGATGTCACTTCACGTAATCTATCACTAACACTAACTAAACTATGATCTAAACTTGTCAAACTATTGCTAATACTCTCTAAACATGCCAACTTGTAATATTCAATATCCGAGCTGATAATTGTCCCCCGAATCTTTTGCATCTCGCTTAACATATTTTTATCCATTAACCCCACTTCCTTTTTTTATTTTCATTATACAACTTTTATTATTCTTTGTAATTAAGGAACTCTTTAAAACTCTATTCTTTTTAATTATCAATTGCTTACCAATTGTCTAAAAATACCGTCAAATCTCTATCATTTTTACTCCTATCAGTAATATTCACTTCCGCCCTATAGTTTTTCCCCTGGTCTCGTGTGGGGTCTTGCAATGTCACTTTTCCTCTTCCCTCTCACAATTTTTTTAATTAAAATATAGATACATCTTATTTTTTCTATGGTTTAGCTTTTCATTTTACGAGGTCTTGCGTGCTTGGAAGCTCCGGAAAGTACGGAAATCATTTCTCTCTCTTCGTCTGTTAGGTCTTTGAAGCCAAAAACATCTACCAAATGATGCAACAAATCCTGTTGCACAAAATGAAAGACCGCACTTTCCAAAACTGTCTGTCTTTTATCACTTTTAGTCAATACAAAACGAACAATATCCATACAATTCTTTCTCCACACCATTAATCTCTCTTTGTCTTCCAAACGTGAAGTATCATGACTAAATGAATACTGTAAAGCCCAATGAATTTTCCTGGACCATTCATTCCACTCTTGATCGGGTAGTCTTGAATAAGCATCATCGGACCAGGTTAATCGCTCAATATCGACATCTGTGATGGGTTCCGGTGAAGGTTTGTTGCCCAAACCATATTTAATCTGATCAAATATGAATTGCTGGTTTTCATCAAGCTGTAATTTCATGTAGCTTGCCTCCTGGAGAAATGAATAATTGGAAAATAGGGACATCCAATTTTTTCTATAGTTTAGCTTTCCATTTTACGAGGTCTTCCTTTAGGACGCATATCTATAATAATACCTAAAGTCTCAACCATCTGGTAAAAAATTCCTCAGGTCATATCAAATCCCATAGGTTTCCTGCTAAAAGTTACCGAATTATTGACTTGACACACCTTCCCTATTTATCTAATTTAAAAGTAAAATATTAATTGTCTAAGAAAATGGGATGAGCAGCGCTTATTTATATTAAAATATTTAATTTGTGGAATTGTGATATTCCCTGTTTCCCCTTTCCCATTTAATCACGATGACTAGTCGGGTTGGAGGTGGGTCGGAAAGCAACGTATAAGGAATATATGGATTACCAATCTCGCGTTTTCCCTTACCCAGAACAGGGTCATACTTGGCTGTACGCGTATGGTTTTCAAGGAAGGCTACCTCTGCGGTAATAGGATTGTAACATAATTGTGGGTTCGCGTAGACCTCTTTTCTGTCTAGAGGATAAATCGATTGAGAATACTCAGCCCGATTGAAAATTTCCACGGAAATACGCGACGGATAAGGGTTAGGGACACGCCATTTGTGTATATATATCTCTAATTTCGTGTGTTTTGCCATATAGTCCCAACGATACATTCCATCTGTATCTTTATAATAGGTACATATTATCTTTTCCATAAATTTTTCCTCCTTTTAATTAAATTAGGAACATATTCCATTTTTTCTATAGTTTATTTCCCCCTTTTACGAGGTTTTCCTTTAGGACGTCTATCTATAATAATACCTAAAGCCTCAATCATCCGGTTAGAACTCCTTAGACCCCATGGGTTTTCCTCTAAAAGTTACCGAATTATTGAGATAATACAACGGTTCCTTGTCCTATTTTACATGCTGGCCATTTTATGCAGACTTTTTATTTATTTTTTTCATTAATTCGGACAAACTTTCCTCTTCCCATAATTTTTCTCTTCGTTCCTCTAAGGGCAAGGAATTAGCTTTATGCCATTTAATTAACCTTATTTTATCACCTTCAATTTCAATATTTGTCAAACCTTTTCTGAAAAGTCCACACCCCGTATTAAAATAACATGGTAATGGTTTTCCTTTAGTTGTCATCCGAATATATTTTCTTCCCCTTATTTTCTCATGACGTAAATTCCTTTTGTGTTTTCTAATTTCTTTGGATAATTCACTACGTTTGGTTTTATCTTTAGGATATTGCTCTCTTTCTAATTCTTTTTGTTTAATTTTTTCTTTTAACCACCAATAATACGATTGAGAAGCAAAAATGGCATTATGTGTATGTCCACAAATAAAAATAACCTTATTATCTTTTGCCCAATTATAATACAATTTTTCACGACGTCTAGGAATTTGAGACTTTTCTGCTGATCGATTTTCATAACCAAACATTTTTCCAACAGGTACTAGGGATTTTGCACTACGAGACCAAAATTTACTAAACCATACTACTTTATCGCAAAAATAGTCTCCCTGGTGACCATGAACTAGAAATATACCATCACCCAACATGATAGCTTCAGGAGTTCCACGTGGTACATTTACATCATTTAGGATTGGATCAGGTGGTCTTTTCCATTCTCTATCATGATTCCCAAATATACGACTCACTTTATTGTCTGTAAAGCTTCTTATAAGATCATATATGTTTTTATCATATCTATTCTGTATTCTAATTAAATCAAATTGCCATAATTCCTCAACATCTCCCAATAAGATTAACGAATACCCGTTTTTCTTATAATGGTTTAATGCCAATATCATCGTCTCTTCATTACGGGCAAAGTTATCAGCTTTTTTGCCATCCCCTAAATGCAAATCACTAAATAAAGCATATTTAGTTTTAGCATTAAGGGGAAGTTTTTTCACGTTTTGATCAGCACCTTTATATAATTCGTCTAATCGATTAATAATAGCATCATCATTCTTAGACATGATCACACCTCCAAGATAAAATATTTAAAAATTAGGGATCTCGGATTCATAAGAGATCTTATAAAAAGTTAGAAAAATTTACCGAATTATTAAATTAATAAAACCTTACTCTGTAATATTCTCGAATATTCTCGCAAAAACTTAAAGAAAATGATTTCTTCTTTCATATAATTATTTTTAACTAAAGAAGCTGGAGTAATTAGCGTCCAAATTGAAATTTAAAAATAAAAAAGGATATTTAATTCCCCTTTTTTCCATAATTTTCTTGTTATTCACTTCCATGAGAGATGGTGTAGGAGCGGAAAGAGAAATGTTTATATTTTTTTCAAAGGTTTCTTTTTTTGATTCCATTGCTAATCGTTCATAGTCCTTAAATAGTTGAAGATTTGTTAAAACATTTGGATTAAGGCGTCGGAAGGTATGGTGTTTCTTCATAATATCTAATGAAATAGGCTTTGGAACAATCCAAGAACCCCCCGGAAGAGAGATTGAACCTTCTTGCACTTGTTTGAAGTTGTATGGGTCAAGAAGTGGCGAGTCCGAGTAAAAGAACTTGGCAAACCCCATGATAGCATAACAAGAATCACAGTAGGAAATAGCCATCGCTATGTCATCTTCTACGTAAAGGTGGTTGCCTTCCAATCCAACCGAACTACCCATTTTTCCTGCTTCAAAGGCTGTCGAGATAGAAAAATTTGCAGAGAAGAAATCGTCAATTCCTTTCCTGTTTTTGAAACACTTACGCAAACCCGAAGCTACTACGGTTCGGCATCCTGGAAAACTTTTCTCTGCTTCACACTTATTTATGTATTCGTGTATCCTTGAGACCAACCCAAGGAATTTTGCAACATTACCTCCAGACTCTGCAGTCGTTCCTTCAAATGCTGTTTTGCCTTCTTGTGGATATCTTTTTCTTAATTGGTCTATTGAGTAACCACCAGTTAAGCTAGTTCGACCAGTTGGTGGATTTAAATATTTGACATCTATGCCTAGAAATATGGCATCATTGAAACGAAGGTACTCTAGTCCTCTCGGATACAAATCAGGATAGTTAGATTTCTCTTGTTCAAAAAATTGTATAGCTTTCTCTAATGATGATAACCTTTCAATTGCTTGTGCTCCGGTTTGAGTTCTTATATCACAATTCGCAACCATGAGATGATTTGAAAATCCAAGCAGGTCCAATTGAGCTGAACATGCCCAACGCACATCTGAATTTATCAATTATTTCTCCTCCATTTGTAAAATATATGAGATATATGAGGTCTAGTCTTCATGGTTTACATGCTGTAATTTATTAAAATATTATAAAGTCAAAGCAAAGGATTATCCCCTATCATATTCTAGTAATTTGTAAAAATATTGGAAATCTGAACTTATCAACCACTTACGAAAACTTAGAAAAAGTTACCGAATTATTGAGATGGTAAAACTCCCTATTTATCTAATTTAAAAGTAAAATATTAATTGTCCAAGAAAATGAGACGTGTCTCTATTTATCCTATTTATCTAATTTTCTTTAACTTCTATTTCGGGATTATAGTATTCTAAAAAATCTTTTGTATTTTTAATACGTCGCTCTAATTTTACAAGTTCTTTAGGATTTTCTTTTAATGATTCAAGGCCTCGTTTATAACAAAGCTCAATGCTTTTCATTGCGCTAAATGATGCATTTAGGTAATTTTTGTTAGCCCAATTTATACAGTATGGTTTCTTGTTAGAATTACTACGTAGGGGGACCAATGATCTAACGATGTAGCCATTGTGTTCGTTCAATGCCTGTTGGAAATATTTTACTACCTCCACACTATCATGTAAGCTTAGGCCCAACCAATCCTGATCTTCTTCAAGCTTGTAAGCATCAATGAGAGCTTTCCCAACATAAGCATTCGCTTTTGGATCTGCATAAAACTCTCCATGGGCAATTGCACCTCTTAACATTCGTGATGGTCCACAAATTACAACGTTCATGAATTCACCACACACAGTAAGCATTGCCTTCAGACAATGGTAGGAATCATTACGGGAATAGAACAATATTGAATCGGAAAAATTTATATAACCAATGTCAGACTTCTGTATATCCACGGACATATCTTGATGCACAGTACTTCCAGGTAAACTTGAACGAACCATAAGATTTAAAAATCCCCGAACATAAGTGAATACCTTTTTTGAACCCTCACTTTCTACCCACGAACCGAAACCAAGTATATCAAAAAAAGCTACAAATCTTTTTCCTTCGGTTAATAACATCTTTAGGACAACCTTTCTTTTTCTAATTATAGAAAACTAACATGGTTTTTTATAGGCTTATAAAAATATAGCTGTTTTTAACTTGTATTTTTATTTACCAATGCATCTTATTTATAAGTAGGTAAATCACAAAATCATCTACCGAATCGGTACACCACTACTGATACAACACTCAATACATTCAATTTTCCACCGAATTTCGATTAATACACGTCGGTTCGGTCAGGTTGAACTTTTTGTTAGGGCTTTTTAAAAATGCTATAAGCTTGCTAACTTATAATTTGTATCATAGCTAAAGTATTTTTATTGATGCCGTAACTGGAAAATGATCTGAAAACCCTTTTACCCATTTATTCTTTCTTTTCCTATATGGCTTTGGTTTACTACCTTCTTTTATGCGTTTTGGACGGAATATTTTTATGGATTTTTCATCAACTTCAAGACCGCTATTACCTACAAGAATTCCTTTGGAAACCATAATTTGATCTAACATATTCCATCCTGATGGATTTTTACCAAAGTAATAAGTTCCTGGAGTGGTCCCATCCATCAATGACCAAGTTAAATTATAAAGATAAGGTCGAGACTTAGTACTATTTTTTCGGGCTTGTACCCGGTCCCGGTTTCTTATGGCAAAAAGATACTCCTGAATAGAACGATTAAAAGGCTCGTCATTAAAGTCACCCATTACAATTATATTTGTCTCAGCATCTTTTTGATAACATTTATCTACTATCCAGGCACAGTTTTCTGCAACCATTATTCTGAATGGTTCACTTTCATATTGTCCACTTGATCGAGAGGGCCAATGATTTCCGATTACCTTGAGTATGCTCCCATTTTTAACTTGGAAGGTAACTACCATAATATTTCTTGTGGGGTAACGTTTGCGAACATTATAAGCCACAGCTTTAGGATCAGACAAAACTGATTTTCGGTAGATAAATCCTACATCTATCTTTCTCATATCCGGACTATCGTGATGAACAATCCCATATTCATTACCGTTAGATAGTTCATTAAGTATGTCTTTAATCACCTTTTCAGATTGTACTTCACAGATTCCCAGTAAATCAGGTCCTATAGGATCATGAAGTTCAGAGATTACTGAGGCGAGGTTCTTAACTTTATTTTTATAGTGTTCTGCTGTCCATTCTTTTTTTAATTCAGGATGCTTTGAAGGCTCAAATAAATTTTCTAAATTGTACCAAGCAATTTTTAATGTTGACATGATTATAATACCTCCTTCTTTTAAGCTCTGACCTAGATTTATCTGTAATAATAAAATTACGGTTATGACTATTTCTAACCATATAAACTTTATGAACTATTATTATGGAGTCAGTCCTTGCAATATCGCTTTTCCTCTTCCCTCTCAATTTTTATAATTAAAATAGATATAACACATCCTATAATTCTATGGCTTAGCTTTTCATTTTACGAGGTCTTCCCTTAGGATGTCTATCTATAAAAATACCTAAAGCCTTAACCATCTGGATAAGAAACTCCTTAAATCCTATAGGTTTTCAGCAAAAAGTTACCGAATTATTAAGCTGTTACATGTGTCCCTTGTATATTATTTGATAGTCCTCTTTACTGTGAAAGAAATAAGTATTATTTGCACATAATAACAATTAATTTCTTTTATATTAAGGTGGAGATTTGCCTTTTATTTGTACGTAATTTTCTTTGAATATTCGATGTTATTATTTTACACTATTCTGCTCTTTTGTTTCTTTTACTGTTACTAAATCCCATAATGGTGATTAATAAAAACCAAACGATCGCGGTTATTATACACCAAGCTGAACCATTTATTGAATAAAGGAAAACAAAAAACAAACTTGGTAAATAATACAAACTTAATTTTAAAAATTCTATTATAATTTTGCCAATTATTTTAAATAGGCGAACAAGATAGTTTTTTAAATTAATTGTAAACCTTACTATCCAATTGTAAATTTTCTCAAAATAATTTAATACTTTAGATAGATAATTTTCAATCCTTTTTCGAAACCGCTCAAGCATCTTGATAGTATTTTCTAAAAAATCTAGAATAAAATTAATCATTATTATCTGCTTCCTTATCTAATTTTAGTTTTTTATATTCCAAATATTTAAAATTCCAGCCTATATTCTTTAATATTTAGTTTGATTTTACGAGATAACTTTAGAATTATTAATGAAAAATTTGAAGCTTTTTTATATTATTTCCTCGTCTTCTTTAAAATTATTAAAGCAAATCCTTTTTACTTTAAAAATCTTATTTTTCTAAAGTATGCTTATGGGGTCAAATCTTGAAATATCACTTTCCCTTTTCCCTCAATTTTTATAATTAAAATAAAAACAACACATCTTATTTTTTCTATACCTTAGCTTTCCATTTTACGAAGTTTTCCTTTAGGACGCCTATCTATAATAATACCTAAAGCCTTAACCATTTGGTTAAGAAACTCCTTAGGTCTTATAGGTTTTCCGCTAAGCTAAAAATTACCGGATTATTGACTTTACACGCCTTTCCTATTTATCTAATTTAAAAGTAAAATATTAATTATCTAAGAAAATGGGATATGTTATTTATTATTTCTATTTATTATTTTTATTATTAATAATAATTAGATTCCGTTTCCTTTTAATCAATGGATGGTAACATTTCAATAGTTTCTTTAATAAAGGAGGCATGAATAACTTTTGCTAATGCCAACGGATATACTTTCATTTGCTTCTCATAAAGCGATGTTATCTCTTCTGTTATTATATGTTCTTCGCTAACTAATCCTGCAATAAATTGTATTGTTCCAATGTGTGTTGCACCTCCATATGCTCTTGCTGTTGACTGAACAAAATATACTGGCCCGCCACTATTTCCTTTAAATACTTCAAAATCGAACAAAAAACTCTTAGTTTCCTTTGCAGGGACAATAGGAAAAGAGGCTATTTTACCGCTACGCAATATTGGAAAACCTGCTTTGTTTGCTTCTGCAGAAAATGGATAGCCAAGGCATAACAACTCGTCCCCTGGATGAATCTCAAATTTATTAAAAGTTTCGTCATCAGCAAGGATGCCAATTGGCAATAAAGCTATATCAATATCGATAGGTAAAGCAATATACATTGCAGAAACATCTACTTCTGGATGATTTATCCAAAGATTTTTCCCTTCTTTACGAATAGATATTTCCCAAGGCAATTTCTCGTATAAGTTATTAAATTTTTTCCTTAAAAATAAAGTGGCTTTGTCTCCCTTCATATTAGCAAGCACATGAGTAGCAGTAATTAATACATAATATGCTTTATCAGGATTTTCTTTACATGGTTTTCCTAATATAAACACCGTACCAATTGAATTTTCTCCAATTATTTTAAAAGTAGAACGCATAAGAAAAGTATTTATTTCAAAAGTCTCTTCAGCCATTACAAAACTTATAAAAAAGAATACTATAGAAATCAAAATAGGAATCGTTAAATTAAATCTTTTAACTATTCTAGACATCATTAATACTCCATATTTGAGATACCACAAAAGACACTATCCTATTGTATCTCTTAGACTCCAAGAACCCATTGGACATTAAGTTCTTTTTCATCAAAAAGGCTTTTCGCAGTAGTAGCATCATCTTTTGCAAGGCGTGCAGCAATTTCACCTGACGGATCAGGATCGTCCCATATCTTATGTTCAAATATTTTCTTGGTAAATTGTCTGAAGTAAATAAATTCCTCATCCGGAATAAAACGATAGAAAAAATGCGCCCTCTGTTCATCTGTATAGTTTCTCAGGTGCGCATTAATTGTATCTCTCAATAAAATACTCCAAGCTCTTATAGCACCTGCGCTAAAAATCCTTTCTGCTTTTTTATGTGCAGCATCTGCACGCTCAGGTGCCCATTTACCTTCAAGTCCTTCTTCTGCAATAATAGTCATAAGTTTAACTAAATTATGTCTCTCATCCTTTCTAAAATATGTATTGGATTCAAATTCATCATTTACAGGAGGTGGTACTAACATGTATTGAAAAAATGTTTTTTTTAGACGAGAAAATGTCAAAGGTTGTTTTCTACCTCTATGCTTTTCTGATAGATACTTTGATAATTTATTTAATTTATCATTTATTATTTCTTTGTATGAGGTAAGTGCAATTTCATTTTTGGCTTGTGCCCAGCTCTTTTGTTTTGAGTGGAAAAGAAAATTATAAAATCCTAATTCCGATTTTTCTCCTTTCGTATCCATATATTCTGTCCAGTCCTCTCCAAATATATCAGCATATTTCTGCATTAATTCATGGGAATAAAATGACATTTGTCTGTATGATCCATGTGCATCAAGGTTTGTTTCCTTCAGTGTTCTTTTATCTGGATTAATATAAACCTTACATTCTATCATTGACCGCCCAGCCCAAATTTGTGAAGCTGCTTTATGCTGGCCATCAAAGAGAAGAAGATTACCATTATCGTCAATTCTACAAATTGAAGGAGATATCTGTGTGTTAATTTGAAAATGGCGATATAGTTTCCATAAATTTGGTTCTCGTAAAGGTCTAGGTTGTAATTCTCTGTCATTTCCGATAAATTCAACTGGTAACGTTCCATAAAAATATTTCCAATTGGTTGTTGGGCATATATAAAGTGGAAAGTCATTTTTTGTGTCCTTGTAATAGAGACTAATATGTTCCTCTTTGATTTCGTATTTAAGTCGTTCTCCGCAATGTTTATTTTTATAGCGAATTAAATCATCAAGGTATTTTGGCTCCTCACTTTCGAAAAATTTTGAAAGTTCTATCTTGTCACGGTACTCTTGAAGGCTCATTGTACCAATTGTACGATGATGACGCTTACAAACTGGAGCAATATTACTTAAACTAGTAGGGCCTCCTGAGGAAAATGGTTTAATGTGATGAAATTCAATGGGCTCATCTTTAGGGATAAGCTCTCCATCCACAAAGCATCTTCGTCCATGTTGATCGAGAATCTTTTGTTTTTCAGCTTCTGAGAGTTGTCTTTTTTCGTTCATTTCTTTCCTCCTTTTCATTTTTTACAATTTATATTATGAAATAGATGCTACCGAGGTGAAATCTTTATTTTTTGGAAAATAGGTATACAGCTATTTTTTCTATGGTTTAATTATCCTTTTTACGAGGTCTTCCTTTGGGACGACCATCTATAATGATATCTAAAGCTTCAGCCATCCGGTTAAGGAACTTCCTCAGAATCCATAGTTGTCACGGTAGGACAGCCAGTTACCTGACTGCCCCCGCACAGATCCCAGCGTGCGGAACTACCGCACTGGGCTCTTCAGAGATACTCGC
>JABUBM010000013.1_pt1 | contig 44484 bp, 34 predicted proteins | sample 7240321 | NCBI WGS metagenome assembly JABUBM01 (sample SAMN07256344, study PRJNA390944) | subsurface metagenome | isolation source: Methane hydrate marine sediment | place: Pacific Ocean: Eastern North Pacific, ODP site 1244 | collected 2002
AAAAACAGTAGTTAGAAGCTTGGCATTAGCTACTTCTTTAACTCCCCTAATCCTGATAAAAGTTAATGTAACAAGATAAGCTACTGCATTTATAGTAATAAAGAAAGGCCAGACTATTACTTTAGCTACAACCGGTCCTATATAGGGAATTGATTGAATGATAAATATAACTTGAGAAAAAACTTGTCTGGCTACCTCCATAAAAATGCCCAATAAGGCTACAATTGCCGTACTCAATATTTTATCAACCCCTAAATAGGTTAGCGCATAAAAAACCGATATCATTATTAATATGGTTACAGCAATTTCTAAATCTTCTTTAAACTTCGGCTTTTTCAGTTTAGGTTTAAAATCTTTGCTCACTTTTTAAAATCCTTTTAAATTTTACATATTAATTTAGACACCGTTTATCTTGCTTCTGATTAGGATTTATCGCTTTCTGTAGATTGCTCGGCAGCTTCTTCTCTTTTCTCTTCTGCTTTTTCTTTAACAGAACTTATGCCTATTATTACCGCAAATATTCCACCAATCAGTAAAATAAAAGGCACCAAGGCTGCTAAAGCTTTTAGAAACAATAACCACCATTTAATTAAACCTAATACTCCTAAAATTATAGATGCTATTCCTCCCAAAATAATCCACATCTTAATTTACACCTCCTTAATAAATAAATTTAAAAATTTTAAATATCAATTTAAAATATGAAAAATTTATTCTTAACCCAGTATCCTATAAATTATAATATAAAAATCAATGGATTGAAAAATATTTTTAATCTTCTATCTTTTTAAGCAAAAGATTAATAATAATTTTGCCAAACTCCTCTGCAGCTTGGGGACCTTCAGCAGTAATGATATTACCATCTACTTCTACTGCTTTACCCGTATAAATTCCCCCTTTTCTCTTTATAGCCTTTACTTCAGAATGAAAAACAGTAGCTTTTTTACCATCTAATATTCCAGCATTAGCCAGAGTAACCGGGGCAATACATATGGCGCAAATTAATTTGTCTAAAGAAACCGCTTTTTTTACAATCTCTCTTGCCATAGGATCATCCCAATATTCCGAAGAGCCCATACCACCAACAAAGATAATAACATCAAATTCTTCTACCTTGACCTCACTAATCAGAATATCAGGTTTAGCTGTCCCTCCCAACATTCCCCGAGAAACCTCTAAAGAAGAAGAGGCCAAGATTACCTCCATTCCTTCTTTAATAAACAATTCTCTAGGTTTAAAGAGTTCCTCATCTCTAAAATTTTGGCTGGCAATTATCATTAATATTTTCTTTCCTTGAAGTTTAGACATGGTTTCACTTCCACCTCCTTCTAAATTATAAAGAAACAAGAAAAGAAATGATAACAAAACAAGAAAAATAATTATTTTATTTCTTTTACTGAGTATAAAATTGTTCATTTCTGTCCAGTCCTTTCTTTATTCCCCATAATCTATTAATTTTCCTCTTTAATTTTATAATTTCATTTTAATATTTTTGCTATTTCTTTATAATCTCTTTTGCTGTTATAATTCAACATTAATATAGTAAAATCCTTTATTTTTTACTATATTAATCAGAAATTTTATCATCCCCTAATACCGAAAGTGCTGAATTCTCCTCTGTATTTTTCCCATTCTATACCTACTTTTTCTACAATTGCACTCCCTGGTCCATGGTAACACCAATCTACCAATTCTTTTACTTTCTCTCCCTCTCCCTCTATAACTATCTCTACCTTGCCATCCCAACAATTCCTAACCCATCCCTTTATTCCTAAAGATTGAGCCATATTTATAGTATAATAACGAAAAGCCACTCCCTGTACTCTCCCTGAGATTAAAAGATGTGCCCTTACTTTTTTTTCATCTTTATCCATATTTATAGTATCCTTCTATTTTATGCCTTTGCGGGTTCGATGAATCGAACCCCTACACCATTAAAATTAAAACTTAAAGCGAAAAGCAAAAAAACCATAATTAAAAACTATTTTATATAGTATTTTGTGTAGGGGGCGGATTCATCCGCCCCGTCCTTATTGCTTATGCTTGCCTACGGTTATTATGATTTTGTAGGGTCACAATGAATTGTACCCTTCCTGTCTTTGTATTATTTCCATTTACTGTGGGCACGATGCATCGTGCCCCTACATCAGACTCCTGGCTTCTGGCTCCTGAATTCTATCTCTTCCTTTCTTCACTATATACTCGATACTCGATACTATTTTATTTCTATAACCATTTTACTCCAAAACGAAAAAATTAAAAAGAATTAATCCGATTTTATTTTTTCTAACTTATTTTTTTCTATATTTTTCTTTTTTTTACGCAATACGCGATACTCGATACGAATTTTATCTTTATAATTAAAGAAGAATAAGATATAATAATTTACAAAAAGTAAAACGATATAAAGAGGTGAGAGTTAATTTTAAATTTAATCTTATTTCTTCTAACTATAATTTCTTGTTTTTTTGTAGGTGGTATTTGGTATGCCCTACCTTTAATCACCATTCTACTGGCTCACGAATTGGGACATTATTTTGTAAGCAAAAGATACCGGGTTGAAGTAACCCTGCCTTTCTTTATTCCTTTTCCCTTATCTCCTTTTGGTACTTTAGGGGCAGTCATTAAAATGAAAGGGATTATGCCCAACCGTCAAGCTTTATTTGACATCGGGATAGCTGGCCCTTTTGTGGGTCTAGTCCTCACTATCCCTACTATAATAATCGGGCTTAAATTATCAGAAGTAGCAGTAATTTCAGAAATTGAGGGGCTAGTTATTCCTCTGGGAAGTTCTATCCTGTTCTCATTTATAGAAAAAATAATGTTCGGTCATCTTCCCGAAGGCCAGGACATAATTCTACATCCCATAGCTTATGCGGGCTGGGTAGGATTGTTTGTAACCGCTTTAAATCTCCTTCCTGTTGGGCAGTTAGATGGTGGACACATAATTTATTCCTTGTTCGGTAAAAATAGTAAAATTGCTTATTATATAACCTTAGGTGTTTTAGGCCTTATTTGTATATTTGTTAACCCAGCGTGGACCTTATTATTTGTCTTACTTCTTATATTTGGATTTAATCACCCTCCACCACTAGATGATTTCACCCCTTTAGATAGAAAAAGAAAAATATTGGGAATCTGCGCCTTAATTTTTTGTGTCTTATCTTTTACTCCTGTACCTTTTCAAATATAGTAATTGAGTAAGTTAACTTACTTAATTGATCATTTAAAACTGATCAATATTGATTTTTTAAAAAATTTAAAATATTTTCAAAAAAAAGAAGGATTTTCTGAATTTATGTCGTATATATAATTATTAAAGATAATTATTGTTTTTATTTTTATTAACTATACTTATTTTTATCTAAAAAATCTGTTCTACTTGCAGATTTCACTTTATTAAAACAAAAGGTGGTGATGCTACTGAAAAAGATAGTAAAATGCTTATCTTAGGAGTCTCGCGAAATATTATATATTTATTAATTCATTAAAAATTCATTGAAATTTTCCAAAAAAATAAAAAACAAGGAGGTTTTTTAAATGGAAATCAAAGGAAGAGGCAATTGGAGTTCGCAATTTGGTTTTATAGCAGCAGCTGCCGGTTCAGCCGTAGGACTGGGAAATATTTGGAAATTCCCTTATATCACCGGTCAGTATGGTGGTGCAGCATTTGTATTAGTATATTTACTTTTTGTCATTTTAGTTTGTGTTCCTATTATGAATTCAGAATTATTGGTAGGTCGTAAATCAGGAAAAAATGCAGTTGGAGCATTTAAAGAATTAGCACCGAAGAGTTCTTGGTGGATTGTCGGATTAATGGGAATTATAGCTGGATTTGCTATCCTCTCTTTCTATTCGGTTGTTGCCGGATGGGCAACAGCCTATATCTTTAAATCAGGTGCATATATGGCGGCCGGTGCTGAGCCTGCTGATATTTTTGTTAGCTTTATTACTTCTCCTGTCACCCCTATTATTTGGCATGCAATATTTATGCTTATATGTATATGGATAGTTATGGCAGGGATTGAAAAAGGTATTGAAAAATATTCAAAAATCTTAATGCCTGTTTTAATAATATTATTATTGATCTTAATTGTCCGTTCAGTAACTCTACCCGGAGCAGGTGCAGGGTTATCTTTCTATCTTAAACCAGATTTTAGCAAATTAAGCGCAGAGGGAATTTTAGCTGCCTTAGGACAGGCCTTCTTCTCACTGAGTTTAGGAATGGGCTGTATGATAACTTATGGTAGTTATCTTAAAAAAGATCAGGATATTCCTGCAAATTCTTACTGGATTGCTGGAGCGGATACTGGCATCGCTCTTCTTGCAGGTTTAGCTATTTTCCCGGCAGTATTTGCTTTTGGTTTGGAACCCGGTGCAGGACCAGGATTAACCTTTATAACTGTTCCGGCTGTATTTGCATCTATGGGAGCAATTGGCCACTTCTTCGGAATTTTATTCTTCATATTACTAACTGTTGCTGCAATAACCTCAGCAATCTCTCTACTCGAAGTAGTTTGTGCTTACTTTATTGATGAAGTTAAATGGAATCGTAAAAAAGCAGCCTGGATAATGGGTATAATTATATTCTTACTCGGTATTCCGTCTTCTTTAGGACAAGGTGTATGGTCTAGTTATAGATTTATTGGTGGAAGGGATTTCTTAGATTCTGTCGATTTTATAGCTTCTAATATACTCCTACCTTTAGGTGGTTTCTTGCTCTGTATCTTCATCGGTTGGTACTGGGGAACTGATAAGGCAGTCGAAGAAGGAAATATTGGCGCAAAAGGTGCTATTACTTTAGGTGGTGGTTATCGTTTCCTTATTAAATACGTCGCTCCTATTGCTATTTTCGTAGTCTTCCTTAAAAGCATAGGAGTATTTTAAACTAGACCGAATATAAGAAATTGGTATTTAATGAAATAAACTAAAATGAAAAAATGCCTATCCCTTGTTAGGGATGGGCATTTTTTTGTAAAATCAAATAAAATATTTTTTTATCTCTATTTAATCTCCTAAATTTCCCTTAATATCAAAAGGCATATTAAGTCTGAACTCCCAAAGCACCTGCTTAATCTTATTCTTAGTTTCATGCAACACTTCTTCAGCAGTCTTTCTTAAATAAATTGTTTCTGAATCATCTAAAGAAATTATTTCATTATTACGAATTAAAAGTGTGGAAGTAGTTCCCTCTGCTAACACATTTATTTCATAGGGAGCCAAATCGATGCTAAGGAATTTATCCAGATTTTGAGCAGCTTCTATCATTTTAAAGTAAATTTCATGACTTTTCGGAAATGACAAATTTAAGATAGGAATATTATCAATAGAGATGGTACCGGTACAAAAAGACTCTTCAAATATATATTTGATATTTACTTTAAGATAATCAGTAGTAGCCCGCCTATCGATATCTATTCCTCTTTCTTTTAGTTTATCTTTCACATAATTAACCCTATTTTCGGTTTCAGGATGAGTTTGAAATATCCCCAAATTTACTTCAGGTTTAAACATTTCCCGGGTATACAATCTTTCTAAGAAAGTTAAAAAACCCACCGGATTGTATCCCGCCTTAACCAAGAGATTTATAGCAGTTAAATCTGCTTCTTCTTCATATTCTCGGCTATATTGGTTAAGAAGGGTTATGGTAGTAAGCTTTCCTAATACGCCTACATCCGGTTCCCTGGTTAAAAGAACGGCTAAAATAGTTAACAAGGTAAATTTAGTATTATCTCTGGTTTGTTTTAAGGCATGATTGTGGATTACGTGGGCAATTTCGTGAGCCAAAATACCGGCAAGTTCGTCATCTGACTGGATATAATCAAAAAGATCATAAGTTACATAAATATATCCGCCGGGAATAGAAAAGGCGTTGGGCCCTTCTATATTTAATATCTTGAAATGATAATTCATCCCTTTAAGCTCAGAAATTCTGGCTAATTTATTACCAATCTCACGAAGTAATGAATTCTTATCTAAATCCTCAACCACTTCATATTTTTTCTCGATATTTACAGAAAGTTTCTTCCCTAATTTCTGCTCTTTGTTTAAGTCTCTCTCGGCAGAAAATGAATTAAAATTTACCAATAAGAAAGCCATTAAAAGAAGAACTACCACAGAAACTAATTTATTTATTAATTTTCTATTTTTTCTCATTTTTTAATAAATTCTTGAAAATGCTCCAAAGCAAAATTCAGAGCATCTTCAATCCCCTCAGCCCTTTTCCCTCCGGCTTGCGCAAAGTTGGGAGCTCCGCCTCCTCGGCCTTCAATAAATTTTCCCGCTTCTCTTATTAATTTATTCATATCATATTTTAAGGCTCTGGAGCAGGCAAACAATATTTTTGCTCCTTTATCTTTAATTCCAAATAACACAACTACACTTTCATCCAAATTAATAATCTTCTGAACTAATTCCGTTACTTCCTGAAAATTTTTATCTTCAAATATTTTACTTATAATCTTTATCCCGTCATCTTTCAGAGAAGACTCATTAATTAAATTTCTTACTTCATAATCCTGTAATTTTTCTTTAAACTCCTTTAATTCCTTCCTGATTTCTTTTCTCTCCTCAAGCATCCTATTTATCGCTTCTCTCAGTTCGGAATCCTTAATCGTTAATTTATTAGAAATATTTTTAATCACTTCATTCTTCCAGAAATAATCTTTCCAGGCACGCCTTCCGCAGATAAACTCCAGGTGGATTTTTTCTCCTCTCTTTTCCCATTTAGTAATCTTGATCAGTCCCACTTCTCCGGTTGCCCGGCAGTGAGTTCCTCCACAGGCAGAAAAGTCGAAATCTTCCACTTCAATTATTCTTATTTTTCCCGTTTTCTCAAGTACTTTCCTCAAATTTAATCCCTTTAATTCCTCTTCTCCCTCCACGAAATAGCACTTTACAGGTCTATTATCAAAGATAATTTCATTAGCACATTCCTCTGCTTTTTTGGCTTCCTCTTCGGTTAACTCTTCTTTTGCAATATCCAAAGTACAAACTTCTTCTCCTAAATGAAAAGATACGGTTTCAACGCCCCATAACTTCATCAAAGCCCCGGATAAGATATGCTGCCCCAAGTGTTGCTGCATATGGTCAAACCTTCTCTTCCAATCTATCTTTCCGACTACTTCGGAATTTATTTTTTCTTTTAGCTCTTCTTTTAAAATATGAATTATCTCATTGTTATCTTCTAAAACTTCAACAACTGGGATATTCTGGATGAGTCCCTTATCGTAGGGTTGGCCTCCAGAGGTAGGATAAAAAGCGGTTTCACCCAGAACAACTGCCGGCTGATTATCTATTTTTATCTTCTTTAAAACTTTGGCTCTAAATTCTTTTAAATAAGAATTTTGATAATACAATCTTTTCGTCAAGGCATTTTCTTCCCTTCTATAGTTAGTGTTTTAAAAAAGAAAAAGGGAACTACTTTTTTAAGGGCGTATAGCAATACGCCCCTACGCCTTATAACTTGCAAAAAAGTAGTCCTCTTTTTCTAATTCAAATCCCAAAAAATTCCTGTGCAGTCTTAGAAGTAGTTTTAGCTATTTTTTCCAAACTAATTCCTTTTATTTCCGCAATCTTTTCGGCAATCAAAGGGATATACTTCGGTTCATTGGGTTTCCCACGGAAAGGATGTGGAGCTAAATAGGGCGAATCAGTTTCTAAAACCAAATTTTCCAGAGAAATTTCTTTCACTATAGCTCTAAGTTTTTTGGCATTATTAAAAGTTACTACTCCGCCTATTCCGAGATAATAACCCCGTTCTATACATACCTTAGCCATATTTAAATCCCCGGAAAAACAATGCAGAAGTATTTTTAATCCTTTAGCCTCATCAGCCAGAATCTTCAAGGTATCTCGATGAGCCTCACGGTCATGGATAATAAGAGGTAAATTTAATTTTCGAGCCAGATTTATCTGTTTCTTAAAAACCTCCATCTGACAAGGTAAGGTACTATGGTTCCAATAATAATCCAAGCCTGTCTCCCCGATGGCCACCACCTCGTTTTTTTTAGCTATAGCTAATTTCTCTAATTCTTTCAAATTCTCCTCATCTAAAAATTTACTTTCGTGAGGATGAAAACCGATAGCTGCATAAACTCCTTCAAAACGAGAGGCAAATTCCAGGGCAATTTTACTGGATTCCAAATCAATCCCTATAGCAACCATCTTAGTTACTTTCTTTTCTGCTGCATCCTTTACTACTTCCTCAGCATTTCTCTTTATTAAATCAAGATGAGTATGGGTCTCCACAAAAAATATACTTACCTTAATCACTCCCTTTGTTCTTTGTTTAATATTCTATCAATCTTTTGGTCAGTTAGCAATCTAATTAACCACTTCTTAATATTTAAACTTTTGTCTTTGGTTTACTGAGCTTGACAGCTGTGCCATAAGCTAAAAGCTCAGCAGCACTACCTATGACACTGGTAGTCACAAAACGTACATTAATAATGGCATCTGCTCCCAGTTCTTCAGCCTGAGCTATCATACGGTTAGAAGCTACTATGCGAGCTTTCCCCATCATATCAGTATACTCAATCAACTCACCACCAAGAACAAGTCTCACTATGGCAGATAAATCCTTTCCAATCCAGATGGCATAGATAGTATGTCCCTTGACTAAACCTAAAACCTTAGTAATCTCACTACCCGGTACTTCAGCAGAATTTTGAAGTAATATGCGAGTTTGCATCTCACCAGTTGGGAGTTCTTCTTCCTCAGCTTTGCCCTTTTTCTGTTCAAGGGCTACTGTCAGCAATACCAGCAAGATACCACCTAAAAGACAGTAAACGGCAATCTTTAACCACCAGGGGAAGAGGGGACTATAATATACCTGCCAGATTCCTCCCACAAAGATAGCAGTAAAAAGTCCAAGTACAAAAGCAAGCGAGCCAATTGTTCGAAAAAATTTCATGATTTTTACCTCCTTATCACAAAAAGTTTTTATTTTTAGACTTTAAGCTCGGTTTTTACTTTTAAGAATTTATCTATATTATACCACTATATTCGGTAAAATTCTTAAAAATCCTCTTTTTCGATTAAAAAAACTGAAAGTAAATATGATTAATCTTAGAAAATTTTTCTCCAAGTGTAATTTTGGTACTGTTGTTGCTGTTAATATAATCTACTCAAATTTAAAGAAACGAATGGCTAGTAATAATGATATACCTGATATAGCCAGGAGTACATAGAAATTAGGAAGAATTTCAGTTATTCCAAATCCCCGGGTAATGATTTTATTAAATCCGTTTATGGCCCAGTATTGAGGTGTAAATCGAGCAATATTTTGCATAAATTTAGGAACAATTTCAATGGGCCACCAGGCTCCTCCTAACATACTGGTCACCATTGAAATAAGCACCGCAAAAGCCCCTGCTTGAGCAGAAGTTCGCACAACAACTGAAAGAAGTGTTCCCAACCCGGTTACTGAAAGGACATAACTTACTACCAGCAGTAAAACTCCCAAGGGTAAATTCCCCCAATTTACTTTCAAAACCAACTGACCAAAAAGAATGAGAATCATAAATTGAATAAAACCTACTAAGAAAAATCCCAGCATCTTGCCGGAAATTATAAAAAACTTCTCTGTAGGGGTGGTTAAAAGCCGAGCTAGTGTCTTATTATGTCTTTCCTGCACCATTGCCACTCCTGCAAAACATACCCCCATCATCACAAACATTACCGCAAATCCGGGAGAAGATGCCTCCACTCCTATAGGTATATTTTCTTCCCTCTTTTCCACAGATAGAACCACATACTCTATGCCAATTGCAGGTGCTGGTTCAAAAAAGGCATCAGCTTTCACAAAAGCCTCTTCCCACATCCTCTCCTTCTCGTCTTCTAAAATTTCCTCTTCTAAAACCATTCTTCTTTCACTAATTTTTTCTACAGTAAAATTTGCCGCCAGAGCATCAATGGAAATTCTCTCAGCAACCTTCTCAATAAGCTCTTCCAGAAAATAGGAGGAGTTCCTCTCTGATTTTAAAATCTCAATTACTACCTGCTCTCTAACCTTAAGTTTTTCTGAAAAATCACCTGGAATTATTATACCCACAGAAAGTTTGGTATCTTTTACCAGATTCCTCATTTTATCCTCATCGTCCTCTGCCATTGCTACAATCTTAATGCTCTCTTCATTTCTCAATATCTCCTCAAATACCTCTCCATAGATTCCTCTATCACTATTTAAAAAACCTACCGGGATTTTTTCATCTCCACCCCCTGTCGTACTCATTGTCCCGATAAGAGTGGTCCAGACAATGGGCATAATAATAAGCCAGATTAGATTGCCTTTATCGCGAAAAGTTACTTTTAAAGAATTAAAGGCTATTGCTAATGCTTTTTTAATCAACTTTCGCTCCTTTCGTCCTCAGCCTGAAAACACCTAAAGAGAAGAAGACTGTAGCCATACCCAGAAGAACCAAAACTTCCGGAAGGATGGAAATGATTCCTCCTTCCTGATACATCAGCTTAAGGAATCCGTCAATAGCCCATCGATTAGGGGTAAATTTACTCACCATATTCAACCAATCAGGAAAAGCAAAGGCAGGCCACATTCCCCCTCCCATAAAACCGAATATCATAGCTAATGCTGGTCCTATATTTCCAATCTGTTCTTCGCTTTTGGTAAGAGAAGCTAAAAGTGTAGAGAGACCTGAGAAGGCTAATACAGAAAAAAGAATCATAATAATAATTCCCAAAATAGAATCTCCCCAATTAACCCGGTAAAATATTGCAGTAAAAAATACAATCATCACAAACTGCAAAAGAGCAATAAGAAAAATTCCAAAGAGTTTCCCGCCCAGAATTTCTCTTTCACTTACCGGAGCCACCTTAATTCTCTCCAGAGTTTTATTCCTTCTTTCCTGAAAAATTGTTTCGGCTCCTGCATTGGTAGCAAATAAGATATACATAACCCCCATTCCCACGGCATAGTATTCCATGGCCAGGGGGTTTTTGTCCATTCTCTTCTCTGTCTTCTTATCCATCCGAATGAGATCTTCAATGTTCTCTATCTCCGAAAGCCAGACTGGTATCAATTGTTGAATTTCAGCAGGATTTATCAGATTCTTGGCAACTAAAATTCCCATAGAAGTTCCCAGGATAATCCTTCTCTTTAAAACTTCCAGAGTAAAAGCCTCCACAATATTTTTTATCACTCCTGCTTTAATAGTCTGTTCCGGGTCTGCTAATATCTTTATCCGGGTATCTTCTCCTGTCATTATAGCCTGAGAAAATTCCTCTCCTATAATAACACCGGCGGCAATTTTACCTTTATTTACTTCATTTATTATCTCTTCCTCACTCTCCATAAACTTTATTTTTATCATATCCTTCAATTGCTCAGACCCAAATACTTCATCTAACAAAATCTTGGAAAATTCTCCTCCATCTTCATCAAAAATAGCAATATCTATGGCAAAAGGTGTACTGGTCCATAAAGGCTGAAAGACCATGCCCAGCACCAGGATTAAGAGCAAAGGCATAATCAACAACATAATAAAAGAAGAGGAGTCTCTGGCCCTTATTTTTACATCTTTAATTCCGATGAGAAAAATCTTTCTCATATCAATCCCTCAATTCCTTTCCGGTCAGGTGCAAGAAGAGACTTTCCAGATTTGGCTCTTCCACTTCCACTGATTTAATCCTGATACTATTATTGCCTAATAATTCTATTATTTTAGGTAGAACCTTTCTTCCCTGCAGAGTTAATATTTCAATAGCTCTATCCGCGATTTTCACCTCATCTGTCTCCGAAACTTTTTTAATAACTTCTCCCAGACTCTCCTTCACTTTATCAATAGTAGAAATCTTTAAAGAATCCATTTTCCCCGCTAAAAGCCTTAATTCATTTTGCGTTCCCTGGGCAATAATCTTTCCCAGGTCCATAACCGCCACCCTATCACATAAAAATTCTACTTCTTCCATATAATGACTGGTATAGAGAATAGTAAGACCGCTTTTATTTAATTTTCTTAATGATTCTAAAATATTAGTTCTGGATTGAGGGTCAACCCCTACGGTCGGTTCATCCAGAATGAGAAGTTTCGGGGAAGGAAGAAGCCCCACAGCAATATTTATTCTTCTCTTCATCCCACCGGAATATTTATTAATTCTATCTTTGCTTCTCTCGGTCAGCCCCACTACCTGCAGAACCTCATCTACTTTTTCCTTCAATCTCCTCCCGCTTAATCCATACATTTCTCCCCAGAAGAAGAGATTTTCCTTGGCTGATAGGGTGGGATAGAGGGCAATATCCTGAGGGACGACCCCGATTCTTTTCTTCACCTCAATAGGTTCTTTAATTATGGATTTTCCCTCGATATGAGCATCACCTGAAGTAGGAGGAATCAAGCAGGAAAGCATAGATATGGTAGTAGTCTTACCTGCACCATTAGGACCCAAAAGGCCAAAAGTCTCACCTTCTTTGATCTCAAAGCTTATACTATTTACTGCCTTTCTCCCACTATAGATTTTAGTAAGCTCTTTCACTTCAATTATATTCATCATATCCTCTCCTATATTTTTTTCACCAGATTTATATTCTCTCTTAGCTCTTTGGATTTTTACCATAAATTTAAATTTTAGCCAGCCATTTTGTCTTAAAATCTGCAATCATTATATATTTTTTTACTATTTATTAATTTTTATATTCTATACTATCTTCTGAAAATCCTTCTTTTTTTTTAAAATAAAATTATTTTCCCGCAATTCTTCATTAATCTCCGTCCTCTCTCTGTCATTCCCGCAAAAGCGGGAATCTATCCTTATGATGAGGTAAATATTTCCTACCCCCCACTGGAAATTCTCCACACCCCCTAGTGGAAATTCTCCACACTAACAGCAACAACATTAGGGTGTAATTTTTCCCATGCTGCTGCTGCCCTTCTCTGTCATTCCCACTCCCCTTTGTCATTCCTGCGGAAGCAGGAATCCATCTTTAATTATTATTGCTGCTGTTGCTGCTGTTAAAATTTTTTTAAATTTTTTTCCCAATCTTTTGCGTTTTCACCTCTTTTTTGCAATGTAATAAATAGAAGGGTAAATATTTTCTGTCATTGCGAGCCCTGATTTATCAGGGCGTGGCAATCTCATAAAAACTATTCAAAGGAAGGTAAAAACTATGGAAAGAAAAATACCAGTTAAAAACACTAATTCTTACACTACTATTCAGGACTACTTCTTGGCCCACTGGGTAAATACCATCGGCCTTGGCCCGGCTATGCTCTATCTCCAGCTCTTAAGTTACTGTCATAAAGGAAAAGATATCGCCTGGCCTTCCATTCAAACTCTGAACAAAAGAATGGGTACTACCACTAAAACCTTAATCAGATACCGTAATACCCTAATGGAATACGGTTTAATCAAAAAAGTAATAAAACAAAGATCTTCCTCCGGAGGATATGACCATAATCTTTATCAGATAGTCCTATTAGATAAAGAAAATATTCTTTATCCCCCGACAGAAAAATTACCGGAAGAAAGTGAAAAAATTATCTCCGGGATAGCGGAAGAATCTCCTTCCTCTAATCAAAATAATCCCAAGAAAATAATTACTGATAATAAAAAATCTCTAAAAACAGAAAGGATAAAAAAAGAATTGGAAAAATTAAATCTGGATAAAAAATCTATCGATAAAATAATCTTAAATCATTCCTTAGAGGATATTAAGGAAAAATTAGACCTGCTCGAAATTAAGAGGAATGTAGTAAATCCCGCCGGCTGGCTAATTACTGCTCTACAAGCTAATTATCTTAATCCTGAATCATCTAAAGAAGAAAATGATGAGGAAGAAAAAATAATAGAAGCAGAAGAAGTGGAATCGGAAAGCAAAGCAATAAAACCAGAAGAGAAAGATAAAAGATTATCCCGAGAAGAAGAATTAAAATGGATTAGAAAGATAAGAAATACTGCTTTAAAGTAAATGACCATCCCCCTATGTAATTCTCTGTTGAAGAATATGAATTTATAAAACCTCTTGAAAAACCAACCATGGATATTTTTTCTCAAGAAGAAATAGATAGTATGGAAAAAGTATTGAAGGCTTTTAAACATATCACCTCTGAAAAAATAACCCAATGTTCCCATAAAGAAAAAGCCTGGACAAAACCATAAAATAAAGAAATTAAGTCTCCCTCTATAAAAAATTATTTTAAATCGAGAGCAAACTTTATAGCTTTATTGACCTTATCAATCTTTTCTGGAGCAAGATCGGTTATCTTTTCTGTAAGCAACTCCTTTCTAATAGTGATTATTGTATCGAGATTTATTACACACTTTTTAGGTAAACCATCTTCTGTTCCGAGATTCACTTCTACAGGTATATTGCGTATTGTAGAAGTAACCTCAGCAACAGTAACAGCATTGCGTACAGAATAAGCCTCATCCCTGGAGAGTAAAACTACTGGTCTTTTACCTATAGGACTCGGTAAATTTGCCCACCAAACTTCGCCTTTATGCATATTAAAACTCCTCATCCAAGGTTTCAAACTGAACTTGTTCAAGTTGAGCTATATAATTTGTTTTCTCTGGAATTCTCTTGTAACCATCAATATATTTTTTTATTTTAAATTGTTCATCCTCTTTTACGAAAAAGAATTTAATTATTTCTTGTACTAATGCACTTCTACTAACACCCTTCTTCTTTTTTTCTTGTTCTATTCTTTCATACTCTTCATGTGGAATAGTAACTGTCAATCTTAATTTTGACATATCTATCTCCTTTGTATAACTTTAATTTTACTATTGTTATACTTTTATTATACTAATATAAAAAACAATGTCAAATATTCCTTCCAAAATTTCCCTGCCCCTACTGGAGAATTTCCACTACCCTACTGGAATTTCTCCACACCCCCTAGTGGAATTTTTCCACACTAACAGCAACAAGTAAGAACAGTAACAAATAGAACAGCAACAACATTAGGGTGAAATTTTTACCCTGCTGCTGTTGCTGCTGTCAAAAATATTTAAAATTTCTTTCATTAGTACCCTGCGTTTTTGCCCCTTTTTTGTATCTATATAAGTAGAGAGGATAATATTCTCCTCCTCTGTCATTCCCGTTTCTCTTATGTCATTCCCGCGAAAGCGGGAATCTATCCTTATCTTTTATTGTTGCTGTTGTTTATTTTTTTAATATTTTCTTCATCAGGGTGCTGTAAAACGAGCTCTTTTTTGCTCTTTATAAGTAGAGAGAGAAAATTTTTTTAAATTATTTTCCTTCAATAGGTTTCTTTTTTGCCTCTTTTTTGCAATGTAATAAGTAGAAGGGTAATTTTTTTATTATTTTTTATCAACTACCCTGTAAAATGACCTCTTTTTTGCTCTTTATAAGTAGAGAGGATAATATTCTCCTCCTCTGTCATTCCCGTTTCTCTTATGTCATTCCCGCGGAAGCGGGAATCTATCCTTATCTTTTATTGTTGCTGTTGTTTATTTTTTTAATATTTTCTTCATCAGGGTGCTGTAAAACGAGCTCTTTTTTGCTCTTACTAAATAGAGGGAGAAAATTATTTTAAATTTTTTTCATCCACTGGTTGCGTTTTCCTCTCTTTTTTGTATCTATATAAGTAGGGGGGGTAAATATTTCTCTTCTCATTCCCTCTCCCCTCGGAGGGAGAGGGCCTGCCCTGTGTAGTGAGTTACCTACTACACAGGGTAAAGGTGATGGGGAATACACTATACGCTAAACGCTGTACGCTATACGCTAGATATAATCTTGCAACTTGCAACCCGAAACCTGTAATTAAAAAACTATTCAAAGGAAGGTAAAAACTATGGAAAGAAAAATGCCAGTTAACAAAACTAATTCTTATACTACTATCCAGGACTACTTCTTGGCCCACTGGGTAAATACCATCGGTCTTGGCCCAGCTATGCTCTATATCCAGCTCTTAAGTTACTGTCATAAAGGAAAAAATACCGCCTGGCCATCAATTCAAACTCTAAATAAAAGAATGGGTACTACCACTAAAACCTTAATTAGATACCGTAATACTCTAATGGAATACGGTTTAATTAAAAAAGTAATAAAACAAAGATCTGCCTCCGGAGGATATGACCATAATCTTTATCAGATAGTCCTATTAGATAAAGAAAATGTTCTTCATCCACCAGTAGAAAAATTACCGGAAGAAAAAGAAGAAATCGTCTCTGGAATAGCAGAAAAATCTTCTTATTCTAATCAAGATAATCCCAAGAAAATAGTTACTGATAACAAAAAATCTCTAAAAACAGAAAGGATAAAAGAAGAATTGGAAAAATTAAATCTGGATAAAAAATCGATTGATAAAATAATTTTAAATTATTCTTTAGAGGATATTGAGGAAAAATTAGAACTGCTCGAAATTAAGAGGAATGTAGTAAATCCCGCCGGCTGGCTCATTACTGCCCTACAAGCTAATTATCTTAATCCCGAATCATCTAAAAAAGAAAATAATGATGAAGAAAAAATAATGGAAACAGAAGAAGTGGAATCGGAAAGCAAAATAGTAAAACCAAATAAATTAGCTCTTAAAAAGAAAGAAAAAGAGGAAAAGGAGAGATTATTCATAGAAGAAAACCTAAAATGGATCGAACAGAATCTGGGTCTGCCAGATGGAATATAATATATTAAATAAACCACCATCCCCCTTTGTAATTCTCTACCGTAAATAACCTTGTTTTTATATTGCTTAATAATAATTTTATGTTATAATAATGTTATCATATGATAACATTATAATTTAAAATAACTTTACTCAGGAGGAAATAACTACCATGGTAACCGATAATAATTTCAGCAATTCAAAAATAATAAAACGTAAAGCTACCTATCGTATAAAAGGTGAACCTATAGAAATATTAGAAGAGGTCCGAATCAATCTTAAAAATAATGAAGATATTTTTGATGAGAAATTAGAAGATAAAAATTTAGAAAAAATTTACAATCAATATAGAAAAAAGCATTCTTTATTAACGCCCGGTAGAGTCAGAGAAACGAGAGAAAAATATGGAGTAAGCCAAAGAGCTTTCTCTCGAATATTAGGTTGGGGGGAGGTAACTATCCATAGATATGAAACCGGAGCTTTACAAGACCGGTCTCATAATGATGCATTAGTTCTATTAGAAAATCCTGATAATATGAAAACATTATTGGAAAATAATAAAAACAAAATAAATAAAAAAGATTATATAAATATAAAGGAAAATCTACAAAACTTAATGAAAGATGATATTGATAAAACATTAGAAAAAAATATCACAAAAAAATATTTTAATGAAGTTTTAAACGAATATTGTGGCTATTCTCAATTTAATTACGAAAAATTTGTTAATATGATTTTATTTTTTGCTGTCAATATAAAAAGATTATTTAAAACAAAATTAATGAAACTACTTTTCTATTCAGACTTCGTTAATTTTCGTAACAATACTTTGTCTATTACCGGATTAAAATACATTAAAAATCATTATGGTCCTACTCCCATAAAGTACGAACTCTTGCTTGGAGAATTATTTGAAAAATATATAACTTATCAAATTGAATATGTTAAAACTTCTAAAGATAATGTTGAAGAATACGAATTTATAAAACCTCTTGAAAAACCAACCATAGGTATTTTTTCTCAAGAAGAAATAGATAGCATGGAAAAAGTATTGGGTACTTTTAAGCATCTCAACTCAGAAGAAATGACCCAATTTTCCCATAAAGAAAAAGCCTGGACAAAACCAAAAAATAAAGAAATTATTAGCTATGAACATGCAAAAAATTTAACTTGCATTTAGTTGTATATAAAAATTATCGACTATTTTTCCTATTTTATTATTTTGTGAAGCTGTGAAGCCCACTTCCCTCATGTAAATTATGAAATTGAATTATAATTTCAATTTAAATGTATTAACCTTAAATTGATTGCCTGGGATTTAGATACTCTTCATCTCTTTCAAGATCATCTTCAATGCCTTTATCAATAATTTCAATACATTCACCAATTAAATTATTTAATCTTCCTGGATTAGTCTTTTTTAGCATATATTTGAATATATTCTTTATTTCTAAAAATATTTGAGGTGTTTTTCCAGGTGAAAACATCCAAATTCTTGTTTGTGGAAGGGTTTTATGGAAAAGCAAATACCGTACTTCTTTATATAAATTATTTTTAATTCCCTTGTGAGATATTTCTAGAAAAAGGTCTGTTGTTTCAAAGCTCAAAGGTAATATTTCCGCACTAATTAATGCTTCATTAATTAGATTTTCTTTAAGTAATTCTTTTATGCTTTTTATTAAATAAGTTTCCTTAGAATCTTTTTCTTTTTTAGATACTATCGGTTTAAATAAATTTTCTATATCTAGGTCAATGGAAAATAATTTTGCATTACTCCATAAAATACATTTCTTCAAGAATTTATAATAATCTTCAAAAGAATTTATAGATTTTTCAAGATATTTTATTCCTTTATGTGGAATTGCTTTAAATTCTGTACGATTGTGCACAGTAGCTTTTTCTTTTTTAAGCCTATAATCAATAAGATCAATCATCTCATCAATATTTAAATCACAAAACTCTAATACCTCTTGAGCTTCCCGCGATAATGAAGGATAATCTTTAAGCATTTTTAAAAATATCTCTGTCAATTTTATTTTTTTTGAATACAATTCTTTACTATCATCAATGGCTTTGTTTATTTCTTTCAAATAAAAATATACGCTTTTTATTAAAATTGACTCTGGCTCTTTTTCAATTGAAAATATATCAATAAGAAAATCTAATATCGTATTTACATCTTTATTTTTCTTAAATATAAAATATAATCTAGAAGCTATAGTGGCTCTTATTTTAGTATTCCCCTTTTTTATTAATTCTTTAATCCACATCTTCCATTTTGACTCTGGTAAATTTTCTGCTATTAACATTAAAAATAAATCAATTTTACTCAACTCAATACTTAAAGGGTTATCTAATATTTCATTAGCTAAGATACTTAAATGATCAGGACAAATCGCAACAATACCTTTATCAATTTCATCTTTAAATCTATCAGGAACTTTCACCCACAACTTATTATTTTCTCTAATTTTCCTAAAAACTTTTGGGTTAATTTTTATCCACCATATGATAAATAATGCACGAAAATCAGATTTACAAGTTGACAATCTTTCATCCAAATCGTTTAAAAATATTAATATTTCATATTCATTTTTATATTTTTTATTTAATTCTTCTACAATGCTTGAAAAATATTCTATCTTTACTTGCCATTTAAAAGACATGATATTTTTTGCAAACCAATCCCACTTATTTTCTTTGGGTGCTAAATTTTCGTAATCGGAAAATTTTTTTATATCATATTCTTCAGAATAAAACCATCGGAAAATTAGATACTCATCTGAATAGGGAAATTTTCTTAAAAAATTTACTACATTTTCTGTACCAGGTTTTTCTTGAGCCCACCATTCAGTAAATAACTTCTCAATTTCACTTAATAATTTAAAATCTGTTTTTGAATTTATTAATCTTCCAATTTCCTCTATTAAATCTCTTCTTTCTTCAATAAATATTCCAAAAAGCGGTAAATCTTCTTCAGAATATCTACCCATAATAGTTTTTCCAATGTTTTTCGTTATTTCTATAGAAGAAATTTGCATATCTAAATTATTACTGGAAAGCATCCTTTTTAAAATAAATATTGCTTTTCTTCTTACTTTAATAACTTTAGGATGTTTTATTAAAGGCCTTTCCCCTAAAGTTAATCCACCTAAAGATGATTCACTAAATCTATGGGTACCTGCTAATAATTCAGAAAGGGAAAATCCTAAAAGAATAATTCTCGTATTGTTGGGATTATCTAACCAATTATTAAATATATCTAATTTGGATAAAATGACTTCAAGATTATTTTTTAATGGTGAAATATATTCACTAATCAAAGTCGATGGTTTGTAATTGTTATATGTTCCAATAATATTTAAACCAGCCATTTTTTCGATAATACATATTACTTCCTTCTCAAAAGATGGGATTTTCATTAATTCCAGGATAACTGGTCCATAATCGTCTGTATTTAGTTCAATTTTTTCCATATTTAATCTTTTATAATTTGGGTCTGTTTCAGGGGGAGAAGAACACTCAAAATAAGAAAATAAAAGATTTAAAACTTTTTTCGGTACAAGGAAAACTACTTTTCCTATCAAATTAAGATTTTTTTGCCTTTGGCTTCCTGGTGTTTTATCTGCGTCTTTAATCCATTTATCTAAAAATTCAGATAGAATTTCTTTAACAATATTTGACTCTCCATATCTTGAAGCTGAGCCTATATTGGTGAAAATATTTTCTGGATATATAGATATCCATTTCAAGACAAAATCCTTCAAAAATCCTCTATCAAAATCTTTTAATTTATATTGTAGGTATATATCTCCTTTCATATCGGGATTAAATCTAACCGTTCTTCCTATCTTTCTTAATAGACCTGCTTCTATAAGCCTACTAATAGCTTTTGTTATTGATTTAAAATCTAAACCAATTTCAGTACCTATTTTATCTAATAATTCTTTATCTTCAATATTGATAGGAATAATACAAGCAAGTACGAAAACAAACTTTTCTATTTCCTTATCAATTTCATCTTTAAGACATTGCCTAACTTCATAATTTATATCTCCAACAAATTTTTCTTTTAATTTGGAAATATCACTAATTGCTTTTCCTTTTAATTGGCTCCCTATCCAAACAATAATATAAGGATTAGGATAATAAACTGCTATAGATTCTTCATCTTTTACTTTACTTTTTCCTGCAGTAGCTCTTAAAAGTTTTATTAAATCATCTCTTTTCCATTCAACAATTTTTATTTCTTCGGTTATTTCGCTACGCTTTGACTCTTCTAATAACCTTTGCAATAAATAAATACCTGAACTTCTTAATGATAAAATTAACTTTATATCTACATCTCCTTTTCTTAAAAAGTCTAAAAGTGGCTTAACCGATTCCGATTCAAAATACCTATCCGCATCATCATAAATTAATAAATACCTTCGGTCGTTAAAAAATTCATCTTGTATTGCATCTTTTATATCCCTATATCCTGCATTAACCAACCAAGTCTGCCTTGTATAATCAATTTGATAAGCATTTTGTGCTATCTCTCTCAGAAGATGAGATTTCCCATAACCCCCCGGTGAATGGATTAAAAGTAATTTATTATTTGAAGAAATAAATTGCTTTATCTTAGTCATGTATTTTTCGAAGTCATTAGTTTCTATAGAGGGAAAGGAAGCCAAAAAAGGCTCAACTGTAGAGAAGTAATTCTCATAAGGGGTAAGTAGAGGGTGTTGAGGATAATCAAAAAAGTAATATCTTAACCAAGGTTGTTTTTCTATTCGTATAGTTAGATTCTCTCGATGCCAAATTTTTAAATCTTTAACTTTCTTCTCATTAAGACTTTCTAATTCTAGAATATGTTTAGTTTTTAATTTTGCATTAGTTGCGATTTTTAAATATTCTACTTCATTTTTCTGCGCTTTATCTAATTCTTTTTTAATTTGAGGTTTCAGAATTTTTACTGCACCTTTTAAATTTTTAGTTGTCCATTTTGATTGAATTGAATATATGCCTTCTTTTTTTTCTTTCGGATACAATCCATACAATCCATTGTAATAACCATCCCATCCTCCGTCTGCACCAATATAAGGACTTGATGGAATAAAACCTGGGGAATTACATTCTAAAGCAAATAGATGATTCACAAGCCTTTGAAAAGTTTTTTCATCTGAAATTTTATCCCAATTAATTTTATACAATCTAAAACTCCTTTTTATTATATTCACTCTTATAGTTTAAAATTAATCTAACAAATACAAAGATAATTTTTTTATTAAGAATATCAAGAAAATAAAATTTGTATTTATCTTCCAAAAAGAAATTTCTAAAATCTATTGATTGAAATATTATTTAAGAGGATTTATTATGTTTCTATAATATTTCTCTCAACTTTTTTATAAATATTATCAATTCCTTGTTGTATTTCTATCGTCTTTTGTAAAGCAGTTATCATTTTGCAATAATGTTTAATGTCCTCGAGAGATAAACAGCGACCCTTTCGATCTTTTAGCCATTTCCTACAAACTTGATAGCTGCCAATTTGGTATTGCCAGATATCTTGGGGAATCCCTTCAAAATATTGTTTTTCATTAAAGTAAATTCTTTTTTCTTTTTCATCATATTTAATTTCCTCTACACGGTTATCTCCTTTGCCTTGAAATTTGCATAAAGGAGGATCTAATTCTGTTGATTTAAGTAAATGCAAATCAACTAATCTTTCCCCAAATTCAGCCATCTCTTTAAATAAATTATAATTTCTAGTAAAAGGAATTCGAGGAAAATATATTTTTAAAAATTCCTCATATTTTTTTCGATAGATATTAGAATAAAGTGTTGCGTAAATATAATAAAAAATTTCTTCAGAAGAAGGTTGATTTTTATAAGTATCTGATAAAATTTTAAAAAGTTCATGATTAATATTTGGCTTTCTCTCTTCTCTTTCTTTTTTATAATTAAATAGGTCTTTTTTATCTGGATAGGAATAGATATATAGAGGAAATATAAACGATTGATGACCAATTAAATGTTTATCAGATATATAATTTGATACAAAAACCTCGCTAAAAAATTTGACCTTAGTATTTTTTTGTAAAACCATACCAATATTATAATTTAAAAAATGGTCCATTATCCTTTTTCACAATCTTTGTATAACTATTGAATTATAAATAATAAATCTATTATCAAACGGTCTATATGTATACGAATGAATTTGTTCTTCAATGTATTTATCTTTTAATTCTTTATACCACTTAATTATCAAATTTTCTTTAACACCATAAGTTTTCATTAATAGAAGAAACATTTCTTTGTCTTTAGTTGATAATTTTCTTGCTAGACTCTGTTTACTAAAATCTACTAAAACATTATCTTTCCCAGTAGCAATTCCAGCATTATATTCAATAAATATACCTTCTACAGATAAGAATTTTTTATAATCCTCCTCTAATTCAAAATCCTTCTCTACAAAAAAATAATGTGGTTCAGATAATTTTAATTCTTTCCATTCTATAGTTTTAATATCATTATGGCTTAAAAAATCATATTTATTTTCTCGAGTTTCATACACATCTTGGTAATAAACTTTTCCAAGAGTTTCCTGTTCTTTATTCTTAATAAATAAGGCAATAGAAACTCCCTGCATAATATCAAATACATTTTCATCTTTACTTCCATCAGGACATTTTTCTCCGATACGAGCGTTACCATGAAGATTTAAAATGTAGATTTCATTAAAACTTTTCAATAATTTTTTTCGCATTCCTCTATGGATTAAGCCGGAAAGATAGGAATTGTTAGTAATCATTCCTATAACACCTTTGCCTGATTTATCTATTTTCCAATGAGCGAATCGTATAAATTTTATATAATCATCAGATAGTGGCTGGATATTTCTTTCATTACGAACATCTTCTTTGTAAATAGCCATTTCCTTTTCAATAAATTTAGACTTATTGGTAGAGCTCACGGAATATGGTGGATTTCCCAAAACTACCAAAATAGGCTGTTCTTTTTTAACCTTTCCAGCTAAATGGGCTTCCTTAGATAGAGAAGCCATTCCGGGCAAATTTGTTTGTGCTAATTCTTCCATTTCTAAAGTATTAGTTAGATAAAATTTAAATCGTTCATCTTCTTTTAGCTTATAACCTAATTCTTCTAAGAGAAAAGACATTTTTAAATGACCTATAGCATAAGGAGCCATCATTAATTCAAAAGCATAAAAATTTTGTAGGATCTGTTCTTTAATGAAACTTTCACGAGCACCTTCTCCATATTTAGAGACAAACTCCGTTAAAGCTAATTTAGTTACATCAGCTAAAAAAGTAAGTGTTCCAGCAGCCGGATCTAAAACAGTAACTGATTTATCAGCAAAACCATCAAATTTATTAAAATGTTCTTTTAAAATAAAATTTAGGGAACGAACAATATAAGAAACCACTGGTTCTGGAGTATAATATACTCCCCTTCTTTCCCGAGTCTTTGGATCATATTCTGTTAAAAAAGTCTCATAAAAATGAAAAACAGGGTCTTTTCCTTTACCTTTATGAAAATATTGATGTAAAATTTTATTTACATCAGTAACTGCTAAAACTTCAGAGATATCATCAATAGTCCATTCCATCTGTATAGGTAAATTACCAATAGAAATATACTCAAAAACATCTCTTAAAATTCCAATGGTTTGAGGTATATTGTCATAAGCTAATTTACGATTAAATTCACCTGTTGAACGAGTACGGGCAGCAAAAAGTCCATAGGTAATAGTCTGAGAATAAAGATCAGCAAAATCTTTTTGAGAAAGTCCTTTAATTAAATATTCTTGAAAAGCTTCATAAAAACCTAAGATAAAGCCTTGCTTATTATTTTCTTCTTCTCTTAATTCTTCTTCAATTACTTCGTTTTTTAAGAAACGGGTTCTTTTGGCTAATTCGACCGCCAAAGTTTTAGCGTTATAAATTTTAGGTAAAGAAAATGAAAAAAATGATTCTAATAATTTCAAAAATTGCTCTTTATTTTCTAACGGAGGAATAGTATCTAATTGATAAATAATAAAAGGTCGGCAAAGAGAAATTTTATCCATTAATCTGCCATCGCGATAAAGCCGGAATTCTGTAAAATTTGTTAAAATTAAATTTGGGAAAGTACTGTTATAACGTTTTAATTGTTCAGATATTTCAATATCGTTTAAATTTGACCCTGGCTTTTTGGCTTCAATATATCCGACAATATGTTGTTTCCCGTCCCATACCCTAAAATCAGGATTCCCGGCTTCTGTTTGCTTAGGTAAAGTAGTTATTTTAATATCTTTTTTATTAATTGATTCAGAATATTCCTGTAGTAATTTTTCTAAGGTAGAATAATATGTTTCTTCTCGTGCGTCTCCTCTTTGAATAATCTCGTAAATTTTCTTTAAGTAGGATTTTAACATTTCTTCCTCCTAAACTATTTTATATTACTCAATCTCGTCAAATCGCCAACCTTATTTCAGGATATAATGTAAAGCTCTCCCTTTTCCTTCACTCTTAATAATCTCTAAATTTATTAATTTTTTAATCTCTTTTAGAGCTCCTTCATCAGAAAGCTTGAACATCTCTCTTACCTCCCGATTGGATGTCTGACTGTTTTGATTTATAAATACACATATATATTCGACAAAGTTTTGAAAAATCCTTCTTTTTTGAAGAAAAAGTTATTAGTTATTGGTTTTTTGTTATTAGATAAAAAGGAAAGATGGATTCCCATTTTCATGGGAATGACAAAAAGAAGCGCGAGAATGACATGAGAGAAGGGGGACAATATTTCACCTTCACTTTACACTGTATAGTAGAAATAGCCCACTACACAGGGCAGGGCCTCTTCCGCAAAGAGGAGAGGAAAATATATTTTGATAAATTTGTATTAAAATGTTTTAAATAAAAAGGGTTTTTTGATTTGAATGGCGAAATATGATTATATGGCAAATATTAGGTTTTAAATAAAAGTGGGACACACTTTACTTTTTATCTTGCATTAAATGCAAGAATATAAAAGAAGAATATCCCCCTTTGCCGGGATAAAATTATAGTGAATTATATACAATTAGAGGAGAAAATGATGTTTAAAAATATCTATAAGTTTTCTTTAATTTTTATTTTAATATTTTACTTATCTACTTCCCCTACCCTTGCCTATTATGTTGAAGATAATGGAAAAAAAACAGAATACTTTATAGATATCAATACGATGATAGAATTTCGATTTGCAGATAAAATAATTATTAATGAAGAAGGGGAAATTGAGATGAAAATAGAAAAAGACCTGAAATTAGAGGAATTAATATTAAAGGCTAAAAAAAGAGGATTAAAATTTGGCCTGGCTTTAGGAGGTGGCTCAGCCCGGGGATTGGCTCACGTGGGGGTTATTCAGGTTCTGGAAGCTTACAATATCCCAATTGATATAATTGCCGGTACCAGTATCGGTTCAGTGGTGGGTTCTCTTTATGCTGCTGGAGCTTCTATTGAGCAGCTGGAGGAAGCTGCTCTCTCGATGAAGAAAAGTAAAACGCTTTTTTTAATAGACCTTACCCTTCCTCATTCAGGTCTGATAAGTGGTAAGCGAATAGAAGAAATGTTAAGTGATTTAGCTTTAGAGGATAAAACTTTTGATGACCTCAAGATTCCCTTCGCTGCTGTAGCTACCGATGTAGAAAGCGGAGCGGAGGTGATCTTGAATCAAGGGAAAGTAATAGATGCAGTGAGAGCCAGTATATCTATCCCGGGAATATTTACACCGGTAAAGTATCAGGATTATTATCTGGTAGATGGGGGTATAGTAGACCCAGTCCCGGTGGATGTAGTTCAGAAGATGGGAGCTGATATTATTATTGCTGTAAGTCTTGCTAGAATAAACCCTTGCACTACTGTCTTAATGATTGATAAAGAGACTGGCTGCTTAAAAGAGGTAGAAAATTTAGAGGATTTAAAAATAAATAAAGCGGAAAACCCAAAATTCAAGGATACAGAAAAAATTGCTTCTTCAGTTGATAAAGAAAAAAGTATTTTAAAACAAACAATAGAGCAGGTTAAATCAAAACTTGAAGGTCCTAATATCTTTGAAATAATCAACCAATCCATCGATATTATGGAAGCAAAGATTACCGACCAATGTCTGGAGGGAGCAGATGTAGTCATCGTCCCCTTTGGAATTAAAGAAATCAATCTTTTCGATTTTGATAAGGCAGAAATGCTCATTAAAGGCGGGATTATGGCTACTATGATTAATATACCAGAGATTAAAAGAGCGATTAAAGAAAAGTTAGAATAAAAATAATAGTAATAACGGGAAATGAATTTGTCATATTTTAATAGACAGGCGAGACGCCTGTCCTACGGATAGGGGGAATAATTAAATAATATAATTTGAAATAAACAAGACCCCAAATCTGTTATTTAAAGGGATAGGATACTTATTATATGATTAATGGGGTTAACGCAGTAAATACCGTGCCAAAAGAAAGATAAAGATTATGATAGCTAAAAAAGATAGTGATTTTTCTTTATATATAGGAATATTCTTCTTTTCAACTTCGGTCTTGCTCTTTGAACTCTCCCTTATGCGAGTATTTTCTATTCTCCAGTGGAATTATCTGGCTTTTATGATTATTAGTATCGCCTTTTTAGGATATGGGGCAAGCGGGACTTTTTTATCGGTCTTTTCTTCGATTCTGAAAAAGGCTAAAGGTAAAAATTTATATAAATATCTCCTCTTCTTTTCCTTGCTATTTTCTTTGGGTTCTTTGCTCTCTATATTTGCCATCTCTAAAGTTCCCTTTGACCTTTATCGAGTAATAACGGATAGATATCAATTGCTATACTTAGTGATTTATTATTTAGCTATTGCTATACCCTTTTTCTTTGCCGGAATCTGCATCTCTTTAGCTATATCTAAACTACCCGAAAAAGTAAACAAAATATATTTCTGTGACTTAAGTGGTGCAGCTGTAGGCTGTATCTCTTTCTTGGTTCTGGCTAATTATATAAGTTTGAGCCATTTATTGATTATCCCTCCCCTACTCTCTTTTCTGGCTTCTTTTTTATTTTCTTTAAAACTGAAAGATAAAAGATCAATAATTTATATTGTGGGGATATTTGTTTTTATTATTTTATTTAGTGGAGCAGAGAGTTTTTATTCTTTCCCGATAAATCCTTATAAAAGTTTATTCACTTTATTGCGCTACCCTAATTCCCGAATAATTGATAGGCAGGAGAATAGTTTCGCCAGATTGGAGGTGGTAGAAAGTGAGGGGGTAAAATACGCCCCGGGGTTAAGTTTGAACTTCTCGGGAGAGATTCCTGAACAATTAGGTCTGGTCACTGATGGTGATGGATTGAGTGCGATTACTAAATTAGAGGGGGAGAATGATTTAGAAGGATTGAAAAAAATAGAGTTTTCTGATTATATCTCTTCTACTTTAGGATTTCATCTTATCGGTGATAAAAGAAAGGTTTTGATCATTGGACCGGGAGGAGGATTAGATATCTTGGGAGGAATTTATAATGAAGCAGAAGAGATCTGGGGGATTGAAATGAATCCCGATGTTAAAATCTTACTGCAAAATAATTATAGCGATTACTCAGGAAGTATTTATAACCGTGAGGGAATTAAAATCTTAACCGGTGAAGGAAGGAGCATATTAAAAGGATTAGACCAAAAGTTTGACTTGATTCAAATTTCCTTAATTGGTTCATCCAATACTGCCTCCGGAGGATTTTATAGTATTTCCGAAAATTATCTTTATACAGTAGAGGCGTTTATGGATTTTTGGCAGCATCTTTCTGATAGTGGAAAATTGGGTATCACTCGCTGGCTAAAATTCCCTCCTCGTGAGATTGTACGTCTCTGTAGTATCAGTTTAGAGGCTCTTAGTCGAATAGGGATAGAAAAACCGGAAAATCATCTGGTCATAATCCGCAGTTGGGGCACTTCTACCCTTATCTTAAGTAAAAAAGAAATAGGAGAGGAAGAAATAAGGACGATTAAAGATTTTTGCGATGAAAGAAACTTTGATACAGTCTATTTTCCGGGAATTAAGGAAGAGGAGGCCAATACAAATCACATCCTGGAGCAAAGTTATTATTATCAGGAGATAGACCAATTAGTGAATAGTTTTAAGGAGGATGAGTTAAAGGATTTTTATGATAGTTATTTCTTTAATGTTTCGGCAGTCACCGATAATCAACCCTACTTCTTTTATACTCTAAAATGGCAAAATATCCCTAAGATAATCAAAAGTACGGGCAATTGGCAGGCTTTAATAGAATGGGGAAATTTAATTATATTTGCCACTTTCCTTCAAGGAATAATATTTAGTATCATTTTTATATTTTTGCCTTTAATTTTAAAGAGATTCCCTGTAACTAAAAAAAGGGTAAAGATTCCTTTTTTGCTTTATTTTGCCTCTTTAGGCTTAGGATACATGCTTTTAGAGATATCTTTTATCCAAAAATTTATCCTCTACCTGACCAATCCTGCTTATTCTACTTCTATTATCATCTTCTCCTTTCTATTCTTCTCTGGTCTGGGAAGCTTCTATTCAAGAAGAATTGAGAGAAATTATGTTAATGCTCTGAAAATTATTATCTTTACCTTGTGTGGCATCTTAATACTTTATCAATTTATTTTGCCTTATGTTTTTAATACCACTTTGAAGTATAGCTTGTTGGTTAGAATATTTATTACGCTGGGGTTAATCTTCCCCTTAGGATTTTTAATGGGAATGCCCTTCCCCTTAGGGATAAGGTTGGTCAATTCGACAGAACAAGGAAAGGGGCTTATCCCCTGGTTATGGGCAACTAACAGTTTCTGTTCTATTATCGCCTCTGTCTCCGCAGTGATAATTGCCCTCTTCTTTGGTTTTAAAGTAGTAGCTATATTAGCCGCTTTGATATATCTCTTTGGATTTATCAGTATAAATTATTCTAGAAAAATGACATTTTAGATGGATATGACTTTATGAAAATTTTTAAATTCAATACCAGAAAGAATTATATTTCGCTTTTCTCTATTCTGATTATTTTTCTCAGTATTGTTTTGATATTAAACTTTATAAACACATTAGAAGTTTTTGCATCTGACTCGGGCAATAAACAAGATATCGTTTCCGGAGTAGTGCCCCATCATCTATTAGCTAAGGATATAATGGAGGATTTTTTTAATTATATTTCCTCCCAGGAAAAGCCTAAAACGATAGTTATTTTAAGTCCAGATCATTTTCAAAGCGGAATTCTTATGGAAAGTAATTCATTTATTACTATCACTGTAGATTCAAATGACAAAGAATTCAATAATTTAAAAGTTGACACCTTATTATGGGGAAAATTATTTAAAGAAAATAAAATGATTCTTAATAATTCTGCAGTTATTGCTGAACATGGAGTAACTACTCTTCTTCCTTATATTAAAAAATATTTCCCTGAAACTAATATTTTGCCCATCCTGATACCTGCTGATATTACTAAAGAACAAGTAGAACAATTGGCAAAAACAATTAATGAAAATACCCTTCTCAATACTATTGTTATTGCCAGTGTAGATTTCTCTCACTATCTTCCTTACCAGGCAGCTGATTTTCATGATACAAAAAGTATCCGAGTTTTATTAAATTTTGAGGAAGAAAATTTTAAAAACATAGAAGTTGATTGTTGGCAAGCTTTGTATGCAGCCAGACTTTTTGCTAAATTACGACAGAAGGAAACTCCTCATATTATGGCTCATAAAAATTCTGCTGATTTTTTAAATTTAGAATTAGAAGAAACCACTTCTTATTTTAGTGTAGTCTTTGGGGAGAAAAAATCTGAGGAAATTTTTTCCAGCTCAACTGTTGAAGCTTTTTCCGGGGGGATAAAAACTATTCTATTAGTAGGAGATATTATGTTAGATCGGGGGGTAGAAGATTTAATCAAGCAAAATAGTATTTATTATCCTTTTCAAAAAATCAGTCACTTCTTAAGAGGAATTGATATTGTTTTTGGAAATTTAGAAGGTCCATTTGTAAAAAATCCTCCAGAACTTTTAGATAATTCTTTAAAATTTGCTTTTAACCCAGAAGTAATTAAAGGAGCTTCCTGGTGTAATTTCAATTTGTTTTCCCTGGCTAATAATCACACTCTGGATATGGGAAAAGAAGGATTAGAAGAAACGAAAAGGTGGTTAAGAAAATACCAGATAAATTTTGTGGGCAATCCCCTTTCTGGCAATTTGAATAGTCAGGATTTTTCTTTTTCTACTGATAAGATAATTTTTTTAGCTTTTAATCAAATTTTCCCTTTTGTTATTAGAGAAGAAGAAATAATTAAAAAAGTAAAAACAGTTAAATCTTTAAATCCCAATAAATTTTTAATCGTAAGTCTACACTGGGGAGAAGAATATAAATTAATCAATTCTTCAGCCCAACAAAAATTAGCCCATCAGCTAATCGAAGCAGGAGCAGATTTAATTATCGGTCATCACCCTCATGTAGTACAAAACATTGAAAAATATCAGGGAAAACTTATCTTTTATTCTCTGGGAAATTTTATCTTTGATCAATACTTCTCTCCAGATACTCAGCAGGGTCTGGCAGTAGGATTAGAAATTTATCCTAAGAATTTAGTTTATCGGCTCTTTCCTCTCCAAATTAACCTGAGTCAGCCTGTTTTAATGGAACAGAATAAAGCAAGCGAATTTTTAATACAATTAGCTAAACGCTCAGATGATAAGTTGGTAGATGAAATAAAGGATGGTATAATAAAAATCGAAAGGTGATGATAATCATGTTAAATTTATTTTATAAATTAAATTTTAAAAATATAAGAAGACAAAACAGTTTCAATTTATTAAAAATCATTTTAGTTTTTTTAATATCTATTACTTTCTTCACTTGTGCGGGTAATGCTTTTGGTGAAGTTGTCCTAACCAAACAATTAATTGAACCGGATGATATCCTGCTGGAAGAATTAGAGGTTACTCCCAGCGTTCCTGCTTATCCCTTACCTTTAAGCATTGCAAAAATTGACAATTATAAAAATTTTTCCGAAAAAATAAAACTTAGTCCTGAAGCCCTTTCTCTTTTAAAAAATAATGGTTTTGTGGTTATCCCTACTCCTCTTGATATTGCTGAACGAGAAGTTTTTCTTATGTCTTCTCGCCAAAATGCTTACCCCAAGGACGATTTCGTAGCTTATTATAAAGCTATCGGAGAGAAAGATTTACCCATTTTTATTACCACCGATTCTCTTTTACATTACTATCATATCTTCTTTGATACTACTTTAATGAAATTAGAAAGAGACCTCTTTTACAAAGATATATGGGCGGTAAGTAAAAATTTATTAGAAGAATCTCTGAATGAATATTATGAAACTGACGGAAATTTAAAAGAAGTAGCAAAAAGAAATATAGCTTATCTCTCTGTAGCTTTAGAACTTTTAAAACCCAAGCTAAATCAGGTAATGAGCGATGAAACTTTAAGAGAGGAATATTGCAGTCCGGAAATGGATCCGGAAGTTTGTAAAATGTTCATAGAGGGAGTAAAAAAATATTATGGAGATAAAGCCAGTTTTAAATATTTTAGTGAAGCAGAATTTAATCAATATAATTTTGAAGTCCCCGATTTAGTGAAAGACCTGGTACAAAAAGAAATCGAGCTAATTGAAGAACATAAAGGCTGGGAGTATTCCCCATTATTTATTTATCAGGAAGATTATTCCCAATATGTCCCTCGAGGCCATTATGTTAAATCAGAAAAACTCAAAAATTACTTTAAAGCTTTAATGTGGTATGGAAGGATGACTGCCTTAATTGAAGGGTCTCCCCTTTTATCCCCTGGAGAATCTATCTGCACCGGTGATGTAGGAGGAATCGTTTCTGAGTATGATGCCCGAATTCAAACCCTGCAGGCTTTCTTGTTGGCCAATCAATTTTCTCAGAGTCAAGACCTTCAAGAAAGATGGAATAGGATATATGCAATTACTTCTTTTCTGGTGGGATTTTCCGATGATTTAGGTCCAAACGAATATAGTGAGGTGTTAAAAAAATTATTTAAAGATGAAATAAATCCTCAAGAAATAGAGGAAAATTATTTAGAACTTAAAGAAACTATCTTAGATTTTCCTTATAATCCTAAAATTTACAGTGGATTAGGTGCCTATGAATTGCTAATGCCCTGCCCTCCTCTTTCTGAGAAAGAAATCCAGGCTTTAAAATCACAGGCAAAAAAACTTCTGGGAAAAACTAAAGGATTTAGACTGATGGGTCAGAGATTCACTTTAGACTCCTGGCTTTTTTCCGAAATTGTTTCTCCTTATAGTGGGGAATACGTGGGACCAAAACCTCCCCTACCGACTGGAAAGAAGCCCTTTACTTTTACCTGGGATGATGTCTATTCTGAATATAGAAAAGACCGTCCTTTCACCTGGATTAAGACCGAGGTAAAAGCCTGTCCTCCACCAGCAGCAAGGGAAGTGAGAGGTTTTCCACGAGGTCTGGACTTAATGGCTTTGTTGGGCTCTGAGAGGGCTAAAGAAATTTTAGAAAGCTCAGGAGATACTCAATATTCAGATTATGAAAAGAAATTTTCTGAATTAAAAAAAGAGGTAGATTCTTTTTCCAAAAGAGACTGGTCTAAAAATCTTTATCTTAATTGGCTATATGTCTTAAAATCTTTGTGGAATGAATTTGGTCAGGGCTACCCTACTTTTATGCAAACTCAAGCCTGGCAAGATAAAGAATTAAATACAGCTTTGGCCTCCTGGACTGAATTAAGACATGACACCCTTTTATATGTCAAGCAGAGTTATACTATGGCCGAAATGGGAGGAATGTTTCAGCCCCCGGTAGTGGGTTATGTAGAACCAGTACCCGAATTTTATGCTCGCCTTTTAGCTCTAACCAAGATGACTAACCAGGGATTTAAGAGCTTAATTCCTCAACAAGAATTAGAAAAATTAATGATAGAGGCAGGTCTTAATAGATTTACAGAAATATTAAGTAAACTATTGGATATCTCTAAAAAAGAATTAGAAAATAAACCATTAAATGATAATGAATACAGTTTTATCGAAAATTTCGGCAGTATCTCTGAAGGTTTAATCGGCACTGTTTCGGGCGGAGAAGTCGACCCGGAAGTATTCAAAACAGTTTTAGTGGCTGATTTGCATACAGATGGTAATACTGAAAAAGTTTTAGAAGAGGGAGTAGGTTATATTAAAACTGCAGTAATAGCTTATAAGCTTCCTGAAGGTCACATACTATTAGGAGTGGGGCCAACCTTTAGTTATTATGAATTCAAACAACCGATGGAAAATAGATTAACTGATGAAGAGTGGAGAAAAATATTAGATTCCAATCCTCCACCCAAACCAGAATGGTGTGCAAGTTTTTCTTGTGGTAAATAATAATAAATACAAAAAGGGCAAGTTAAAACTAAGATAAATTTTAACTTGCCCTGCATTATCTTGTGTTTATTTAGTTTGTATTTGTTATACAAATATTACTTCATCCTTTTCTATTTACCTTAAATTAAGCCCGATTAAGCTGTTTTTAACTAACTTCAATTAAAATGTTGGACTAAGGGCTTATTTTTATTATCACCTTAAACACCAAGTCCCAAGTGTAGGGATTCCAGGTGCTCCAATCCTCGGGGTTGCCTCCCCTGGAATCATAGCGAGTCCCTTCTGGATAGGAAGCGCCGTCACTATTGCCATGACAATGATAGTAGTGGTCCTCGATGGGGTTGTTAACATAGCAAGTGCAATAATATGTTCCTGGAGTTACGGAGGTTCCGAGGTTGAAATTGAATGTCTGCCAACCTCCATTGCCGGCAGTGAAGCCACTGTTATAGGCGCTCTGCAACACATTGCCACTGGCATCCCTGAGGTTACAAACTATTATATCCCCGCTATCACTAGAGCTAGTACTGGTGAGGTATATCTGGAACTGGTCAAAGAAACCAGCCTCAGTTACCTGGAAGCTTTGCCCTTGACCCACATTGACATAAGTAGGACTTGCGCCAAACCAGGCGCTGCTAGTCCCTTCAGTCTGAGTTATTTCTAAGGTTGCTGGATTAACAGTAATAGTAGTTGCTGCAGTAACACTTCCGGCAGCATTGGTTGCGGTAAGAGTGTAAGTAGTAGTAGTTATTGGATTTACTGCAGTTGTTCCTATCAAAGCAACACTACCAATACTCTGGTCAATAGTAACACTAGTCGCATCGGTAACGCTCCAGCTTAAAGTAGAACTCTCTCCTTCGGTAATAGTTGAGGGAAGAGCTGAAAAGGAATTAATAATAGGAGCTGTCCCATTACATCCAGCAATAAATATTAAAACCGCAATTGCAAAAAACAAGCTGAAATTCTTAAAATAATTTATTCTTCTCTTTTTCATTTTCTTAACCTCCTTAAATTTTTATATTTTGACTTCTTTTTACTCTCTTCTTCACCCTCTTTCTACTATTTATTGCCTTTCGAGCAAACTCCTGAAATATTTTTTAAAAAAGCAACTTTTTTAAATTATTCCCTTTAGAATAACTTTATTATATTTTAATACTACAACACCTCAAGAAAACCCTCTTTTTTTGAAAAAATTTTTATTAGCCCTAAAAACAGAGAACGCTGCTTTAATTGCTCCCCTGTTCCCTATCTGCTATGTCCGATCATAGGAACAAATCTTACTCCGATAATCCCTTTAGATTTAATTTTTCCTTCTATCTTTTCTATTTTCATTAGAGTTTGAACCATCCATATTCCGCCAACGGGAATCACTATTCTCCCCCCATCATCTTTAATCTGCTGAAGAAGGGGTGGAGGGACATGATCAGGGGCACAGGTCACTATGATGGCATCATAAGGGGCATATTCTTCCCAGCCATGGTAACCATCTCCAACCTTAAATTTGATATTTCGGTAACCTAAATCCATTAGTAATTTTTCTGATTTTTTAGAAAGACTTTCATATATCTCTACTGTATAAACTTCTTCTACAATTTCAGCTAAAACTGCTGCCTGATATCCAGAGCCAGTTCCTATCTCTAAGACTTTTTCATCCCCTTTTAACTCTAATAACTGGGTCATTAAAGCCACGATATAAGGCTGGGAAATAGTTTGACCTTCTCCAATGGATAGAGGGTAATCATTGTAAGCAGATTCTCTAATGCGTGGGTCAACAAATTGGTGGCGGGGAACAGTAAGCATGGCCTGTAAGACTTCTGGATCGATGATGTCTCGGCTTTGCAATTGATTTATTACCATACTCTGCCTTTTTTGGGTAAAAATTTCTTCTCTCTCTTCTTCCTGTTCCTGGGCAGAAATGGTTAGGCAAAAAATTAAAATTACTATCAAGATAAAAACAAGAGGTTTTCTCATTATAAAACACCCTCTTTATTTAGCCCTGTGGACTATTAAGTTATAATTTTTACTTCTTGATATCTTTAGTATTACAAATGTGTGTAGTATGTGTAGTATAAAACTGTATTTTTGTAATTTCATTATATCAATATTACAAAATATAGTAAAGAATATACAGAATATGAATCAGGTAACGGTTCTTTGATTCAATAGGCATACAAAAAGTTAAAAATTCTGAACTTAATTTAGTTCACTTTTAAAATATAATTATCAAAATTCTTTATTCATAATTATTCTTCTTGTTTTTCTAATTCAATTTTCTTCTTAAACTCCTGAGCATAATTAATTCTCTTACCGATAGAAGGGTGAGTGTAAAGGAGAAATTCAATAAAAGGATGAGGACGGGCATCAGCTAAATCTCGGTTTGTAAATTTTGCCATTGATGTTATAAAAGCATCTACCTTCCCAGTCGTTTTTAAAGCAAATTCGTCAGCATTCCGCTCTCTCTTTCGGGAATAAAAATTAAGAGGTATATTAAATAAGAATAGAATAACCCCTATAGATAAAGCTAAAACAGGGAAGTTAGAAATATCGCTTACTTCATAAGTTAAATAAAGACCGACCTTTTTTAAAATAAGGCTGGTAAAATAAAAAGCTCCTAAATATATCAAACTGGTCCAAAGTATTCCTTTTAGAACATCCTTATGAACATGATGACCTAATTCGTGAGCAAATACCACCTCTGCTTCATCAAGAGTAAAATTTTTCAAAAGATTATCAGCTATCACAATTCTCCGAGTATTCCCCAAACCAGAAAGATAGGCATTGGCTTTAGTGGTCTTTGAACTAAAATTTATTTCGTAAACCCCTTTAACTTTGGTATTTACTTTATTACATAATTTAATTAATTTTTGAGCTAATTCATTATCCCCTTCTATCTTTTTCAATTTAAAAAAAAGTGGAGTCATTAATATGGGGGAAAGATGGCTTAAAAGAACAGCTAAAAGAACAGTAAAAACTGTAACTACCAGATACCAATTTTGGGGGAATGTTCTGATAGCCCAATAAATTCCTTCAATTACAGGGATAGCTAAAACCAAACTTAAGATATAGCCTTTTAGCCAATCTTTGAACCAATCTTTTAATGTTTGAGTACAAAAATGATATTTGTGTTCAAAGGTATAGGAGGTATAGATTTCTAACGGCAAGGAAAGTAAATCATAAAGAGTTAAGATAAAAAAGATGTACAAGACAATAATCTGCCATTCAATGTCGGTAAAATAAAATATTTTTTCTTTAATGGTAAAGGAAAGATTACTAAATATTAATATTAAAAAATAAGTTAAAAAGAGAGTGGTTCCAGCTATCTTAAAAATTATTTTTTTCTTTTGATATTTTTTGGCTTCCCTCTGTTTCTCTTTATTAATAATTTGGTCGTATTTTTCCATTACTTATCACCTATAATGACAGGGTGGCACTCATTATTACTTGAGTGCCACCCTGTCCTCCCGGATTTATAGTATTATTTTTAACTCCTAAAGAGGACTTCTTCTTTGCTAAAGAGACGGGTAGCTCCGAATAAAGCTATTCCGGCAATAATTATATTAGCGCTAAACGTAGTTAAAATATGATCCCAGTAAATCTTGCCCATCAATAGCTCTTTAAAAACAAAACTACTGTTTAAGACAGGAACTAAAAACATTTTACCGGACAATTCCATTCCCTGACTTATAGAAATTACTCCCAAAAAGACAGTCAACATAAAGATAGGAGCAATATAGCTCGAGGCCTCTCTGATATTACGGGCAAATATGCCCACCATCACCAATACTGCACTGGCTAAACCAACCAAAGGAAATAAAACTAAAAAGACTAAAAAGATAGTACTAATAGATATCCCAAAATTCACTCCCTCAATGTCTCCGGCAATAGAAGCTCCCGATAAAAAAGCAAGAGTAAGCCCAACTAATCCTAAAGCCATAAAAGTAAAAGAAATTAACATTACTGCAAAGCACTTACCCAACACTATCTCTAATCGGCTTATCTGACTTACTAATAGAGTAGCAATAGTTCCTCTTTCTTTCTCTCCGGCAGTTATATCTACAGCTGTATGCATCGCCCCTGCAAAAATGAGTATTGTAATCAAATAGGGAAGTAAAACTGCCAAAAATGAACTGGCCATTTTTTCAGCAGTAGCTATATTTTCTTCTTGTAGAATTAACGGAGTAAGAAATTCCTCTTGTAAATCCAGACGGGAAAGTCTCTGCAAAATTATTTCACTCTTGTATTTTTCAATTACTTGGTTAATTCTTTGCTTGGCTATCCTGGATTTAGCCTCTGTGGTATCATATCTTAAGAAAAGTTTACCGGGCTCTTCCTGTTCAATTTTATATTTAAAATCTGAAGGAATCACTAAAACTGCCTGAATATCCCCATTTTGTAATTCAAAAGAAAAGTCATCTTTTGTAGTGAGAATTTCAATCTTTTCAGAATCCTGGAGATGTTTTACTAATTGAGGAGCAAATTCCGCACCATATATCATAATCTTTGAGTTAGCTTCTTCTGATTTCATACTTCCTATCTTGCTAAAATAGCCGATACCCGCAAATAAGAGAGGATAAAAGATTAAAGGAATTATTATCATGGCAATTATGGTTCTTTTGTCTCGTATGGTTCCCACTAATTCTTTAGTAAAGATGAGCTTGATATTCTTCCAGTTCGTTTTCATTCTGAATCCTCCCCTTTAGCTATTAATTCAAAAAATATTTCTTCCAAATCGTCAGATGAAGAATTCTTTTTTAATTCTTCTAATGTCCCCTGAGCAATGAGATTGCCTTGATGGATAATTGCAATCATATCACACAATCTTTCAGCTTCCCGCATAATGTGGGTAGAATAGATGATGCACTTTCCCTGATCTCTAAAACTTTTAACATACTCAATTACTGTTTTAGCCGTAATTATATCTAATCCCACTGTTGGTTCATCTAAAATTAATACAGGCGGGTTATGAATAATGCTCCTGGCAATAGAGAGTTTCTGTTTCATCCCGGTAGAAAGTTTATTTACTCTAACATCCTGAAAATCTTCCATATCTAAATTGTGGAAGATTTCAGTAGTTCTTTTTTTAATAGCTTTGTCTTCCATTCCATTAATCCGTCCGAAAAACATTACAGTTTCTCGAGGGGTAAAACGGTCATACAATCCTGTTTCGCTGGATAAAAATCCTATCTGACTCCTCACTTTAGCGGAATGTTTTACTACATCAAGCCCATTTACCATTATTTTACCTTTAGTGGGTAGTATCATAGTAGCTAAAATGCGTAAAGTGGTGGTTTTGCCCGCTCCATTAGGACCTAAAAGTCCGAATACCTGACCTTTCCGGCAATTAAATTTTAAATTATTAACTGCTACTATCTTACCTCTTTTTTTATCATGGAATATCTTAGTCAATCCCTCTACCTGAATCATTTTTTTTTATATCCTTCCTTCTAAACTGCAAATCTTGTTAAACTAAAAATTTAAAGCGAAAAACTTATATAGCCTATAGTATTAAAATTAAAATTCTTATCTTTTATAATTTACAACTTTATTCTACTTTATCCTTAATCTCTTTTTCAAAGAGAAAATATAATAAAAATTCTGTATATATTTATAGATTTTTTGTAGGGGTCGGATTTATCCGACCCGAGACGGGTTTGATGAATCAAACCCCTACCTCCTAAACACCATCCGCTAATAATTTTCTGACTCCTGAATTCTGGCTCCTGAGTCCTATTTTCTTTTAGGAGATACGAATAAGGCTTATATGCCTCCGATCAATCTATTTAAATCATCCTTAAGGCATTAGCAATTTCTTCTTTTACTTCTTTATCCTTTTCAATTTTTAGAGCCTTTTCTAAAGCAAATTTCGCTTTTTCTCCTCCAATTTTACCCAGAGCCCAGGCAGTATGTCCTCTTACCATTGGATTATCTTCTTCCTGTAGGACTTTAATCAAGGGAACAACAACCCGAGGGTCATCAATATTACCCAAAGCCAGAACAGCATTTCTTTTGATTGCTTCTTTGGGTCTCATAGCAATCTGATTATAAGCAAAATAATTTTGAAATTCCCCTTCGGTAATTTGTAATAATGGTATTAAAGGAATTCTTGAGCCGATATACCCATATTCCGGTTTATATTTTTTAGTTTTTACTTTACGGTTCTGGGGACAAACCTCCTGGCAAGTAGTGCAGCCATATAATCTATCCCCCCATTTTTCCCGAAAAGCTAAAAGCACATTCATCGACCTTTCCGAAATAAACTGGAGACATTTAGTCCGATCAATTACATAAGGGGAAACAATAGCCTTAGTCGGACATGAATCGATACATATTGTACAATCATCACAATCTCGCTGAAGGGATTCATCTGTGTCTAATTCTAATTCAGTTATAATTTCTCCCAAAACTACCCAGGAACCAAATCTTTCGGTAATAATTATCCCGTTTTTCCCATACCAACCTACTCCGGCCTGCTGAGCAATTGGCTTTTCTACTAAAGATACATAACAAGATTTATTTTTAGATTTATATTTAAAATCAGTCTCTTGATTCATAAAATCAACTACTTTTTTTAGTTTCAATTTTACATCATAATAAAAATTACCGATATCATATTTAGCAATTCGGCCGCAAAGTAGGTTTGTGCCTTCAATATTATCATCTTCTTCTATCAAATAACACTGAGCAACACTAATTATAGATTTCGCTCTTTTTAGAATACTCTTCGGATTGCATCTTTTGCTAATTTTATTCAGATTTAAATTATTAGGTCTTTTTGAAACATTTTTAAAGGCATAGTAATCATTTTCAGGAATATAACCCTTTTCTACACTTTCTATAATGTGCTTTTCTGCTTCCGGGAAGCTTTCGGCATTAGTAATCCTTACGATATCTAAACCAATCTCTTCCCCTAACTCTTTTATCTGTGTAGCTAACGACATAAAAACCCCCATAGTGTGGGGTCAGGTCTTCACATTTGACATAAACTAATTTAAAAAGTTTCATAAGTTATGTCAAATGTGAAGACCTGACCCCACTAATTCTGTTAGCAGCAATAGCTGCCCCTAAAGCCCCCACTATTTGAGGTTCGTCGGGAACATATACTTTTGCCTTCAGCCTCTTCTTTAGGGCTCTTACCATCCCGATATTTTTGGCCACCCCGCCGGTTAAAGTGATAATGTTTTCCAATCTTAACCGATTAGCCATACTACAAATACGATTAGAAATAGCTTCATGCAGTCCTCTAATTATATCTTCTTTAGCCTGCCCCTCTGCGATTAAAGATATTACTTCTGATTCAGCAAAGACAGTGCACATGCTGCCGATTTTTATCTTCCTTCTTGATTGTAGAGATTTTTCTCCTAATTCCTCGGTCTTTATGCCTAAGGCTTGAGCCATAACTTCTAAAAATCTACCCGTTCCTGCAGCACATTTATCGTTCATAATAAAATCAACTACCCGACCATTTTTATCGATACTTATTACTTTACTATCTTGCCCTCCGATATCAATAACTGTTCGTGTCTTAGGATTTAACCAGTTTGCTCCCAGGGCATGACAGGTAATTTCGGTGATAGACTTATCAGAAAAAGGGATATTTATCCTTCCATAACCAGTAGCAACTATAGATGATAGATTTTTCAAATCATCTCCAGATTTTTTCAGTGTCATTTCCAGGCAATCCCGGGTCAATTTATTTACATCAGCACCGGTAGGTATAATAGTAAAACTTTTTATTTTACCATCTTCAAGAATAAGCGTTTTAATAGTTAATGAACCTATATCCAGTCCTGCTACAATCATTTTTATCTTTCCTTTTTAAAAAAATAATTCTATATAAAGAATTACTACTTTTTATTACTTGTCCTTCTCTCTTGCATTTACCCTTTTTCTTTGTCCTGGATTCCTGCTTCCGCAGGAATGACATATAATCTTAAAGAATAATATGTTTTTTAATCTCTTTGAGACAGCATCTCTAAGAAAGCTTCAATCCTGGTTCTGGTCTGCCCTTTGGAATAATTACGAGAATCAGCACCATCCCCATCTAATATTAACATAGGTACGCCTTTTTCTTGTAAAAAATCCTTAATAATATATGCTCCTCCACAACTTTGGCGACATCCCCTTTGAGAAAAATGAATTACTCCGTCTATCTTATATTTCCTCACCAAATTATTTACCGTTTTTATTCTTCTCTCTATGGGACCTACCCCAAAATTAGAAGTCATTTTTTGAGCTAAACTTTCCCATGGTCTTTGAGGATCTAAAGCTTGCCAATAGACATGACTTACCTCTTCAAATGAAATTACCGCCTTATTTTCTTTAAGATTTTGTATTATCTCGTTTTTATAATAAGGCCTTACCTGGTGAAGCCACAGAATACGATGTTTCTCCTCCTCCAACACACTAATCTTCCGATTAACCTTCTCTTCTGTCTCTTGATACAAAGTACGATAAAACTGCAACCCTTTCTTCGCACCCAAAGAAGAAAAGAACATATATAGGATATAAGCTATAGCATCCCATCCTGATAAAGGAGAAGGGACATTTTTTCTAAGCTCATTAAGTTTTATTATATATTCTCTAGTTTGGTTAGACAAATTAAAAAAATAATTTATTCTTTCATTACTTAAGTGTTGCCCGGTAACTTTATCTATTTTATGGACGATTTCTTTTAATTGAGCAGCAAGGTAGTTCTGAGAATCTGGGTCATCATGATAGGGAGTATTGATTAAATAATATTCACAATTATAATACTTACTCATATTATAAAAAAATTTAGTAGACCCATCACATAATTGAGAACTAGAAATAATTAAATCTGGTTTAGGAAACCAGTCTTTTAAAACCAAACCAGCTGCTACTCGATAAAATGAACATAAATCAGTAGTGTAAAATTTCGATTCAGCAGTTTCTATAAAATAATTAGCTATGCCTATAGATGCCAATACTCCAGAAATAACTTCGGGATAGATAGGAAAAAGGTTCAAAGTATAAAATAATTCAGAGGGGGTATAAATATTAGTCCAAACTACCGGCTTTCTTTTTTTGCAGGCTTCTTTAAGCTGATAAAAAAGAAAATCTAACCACATCTTAAAACTTCTGGGGCTTTTCCTAAAATATAATTTTGAACCTGCTTTGATAATGTTATAAGTATTAGGGTTTTTAACTATCTTTTTTATTAAGGTAGAATTTGAGTTATTCTTCGAATTAACCGGCAAACTCTAATACCTCCAAAAATGCCTGTATCCTCGTCTTTATTCTCCCCGAAGTACTAGAAGCAAATTCTCCTTCTAAACAAAGACTAGGGATTCCATATTTTTGTAGCCTTTCTCTTATTATAGGTAATTCAAAAAAAGAAGTATCACAAAATTTTAAATTATAAAAAATTACTCCTCTTACCTGATTTTCTTTAATAATCTTTAAAAGATACTCCCATCTCTTTTTTAAATTCATCATACGGGGACAGGGAGTCTTGCTTAAATAGTATTCTGCTAAAAGTTTAAGAGGATTGTTATTTATCTTTTTTGATGTTTTAAGCGGAATTTGATTTTGAAAATATCTGTTTCCCGTACACATATCCACAAAAACTATCTTGCCCCCATAATCTTCTATCACTTCTGCTATACTTAAATCATCCATAATGGTTCCAGTAATAAGAATTTTAGATTTATTCCTAATCCTCCTAATCCCGGAACTATTATATAAAATATTTTCCTCTTTTTTTATATCTTTTATAAATTTTTCTAAAAGTCTGTTATACTTTTTTTGAGGAAAAATCATACTCCCCTTGACTATTTGCAAGAACTCTACTGCCGACAAAGAAACTTGTTCGTTTACATATAAATCAGATAACTCAGCTAATAATTTACGGGTTTTATTGCAAACCGAAATTGCCTGATAGAGTAAATTTTCAGATATCTTTATCTTGAATTTTTCTTCTAACTTATCTATTAGTAACTGAAGATTATCCTGATAATATTGAATAGCTATCACAGAATCATCTCGAGGTAAATCTAATAAATAAATGAAAGTTCCTTGGACATAATGTCTCCAGGCATCATAAAGTCTACGCATAGCATCACAAGAATTTACTATTATTAAATTATCTACATATTCAGGTCTCTTCCCCATTGCCTCTCCCAGACAACTGCGAACATAAGGGCAAAAATTGCTATCTAAATATGAATTAGCCAGAGAAGGGTCTGTAGTGGGTAGAATTCTATATGGATTAAATCCAGTAGCTATAATTATTTCTATAGGAGTGTAAGTACATACCCATCCCATTATCGGTTTTTTTATAGATTTTAAAGCCCTATTTTTGTGGCGAATGTACTCTAAAAACTCTGATTCCATTATTTTAATCTTTTTTCTTAAAAGCCTGAATCATAATAATTATACCTACCGCAATTAAAATTACCGGCCATAGTCTGCCCCAGCCTACCCAAGGGAATAGACTGTTTAGTAAAAAGATTAAACCTATAGCTATTACAATTATG
>JABUBM010000014.1_pt1 | contig 44458 bp, 35 predicted proteins | sample 7240321 | NCBI WGS metagenome assembly JABUBM01 (sample SAMN07256344, study PRJNA390944) | subsurface metagenome | isolation source: Methane hydrate marine sediment | place: Pacific Ocean: Eastern North Pacific, ODP site 1244 | collected 2002
GGATATTTCTAGGTTTTCACAGATAGCCAAAGTTATAGGGACAATTAATATTATGGTAGTGACATTATCCAGAATCGAGGATAGGATTCCGGTAATAACACTCAGAAAAAATAAGAGGTAAAAGATATTTCCGTGAGCAAGCTTAGATATTTTGATTGCCAGATATTGGAATAAGCCGGTTCTTTTGATTATAGAGACCATAACCATCATTCCGGTAAGTAGGCCGATAGTATTAAAGTCTATGGCTAAAAAAGCCTCCTGTTGCGTTAATATTTTTAACAGTATAAAAAGAAGAGCACCACTTAAAGCAATCACCGTGCGGTTAATCTTTTCCAGGCTAACAAACACAAGAGTAGTTATAAATATTGTTAGGGCTATAAGTGTTTGATTCATTGATTATTCCTTCCCCGATCTAATCTTCTTCCATTGCATTTTTACATAAAGATGAAGGAGTTAATATACCTACTAATTTCCTCTCCCTTACCACAGGCAAAATTCTAAGACGCTTTCTAAACAGTAAGTTTGCTGCTTCAGTTCGACTGGTATCCTCTTCTACCGTAAAAACTTCTCTGGTCATAAATTCTTTTACCGGAAAGTGAGCAATCTTTTTAGCTTGCTGGGAAAACTGATCGAAATCGGGGATAAAAGATGGATTTTGTAATTCTTTATAGTAGCCAGGCAAGCAGGCCTTGGCAATATCGCTTTCCGTGATTATTCCAATGACATTTTGATTATTATCTACTACCGGTAATCCCACCATACGCTGTAGGCTCATAATCTTTACGGCCTCTTTTATAGGGGTATCGGCAGATACGGAAGTTAGGTCCAGAATCATAACTTCTTTTATTTTCAAGGTTATCCCCCCTTAATTAAAAATCTTTCTTAATTATATTCCTTTTTATGTTTTTCGCAAGCCCGAAAAGAAAGTATCGAGTATCGAGTATATAGTATATAGTGAAGGGGAAGAAGAAGTAGGGGCATATAGAATACAGCGAAAAACGCAAAGCGTAAAGCGTAAAAATATAGATTAAAACTTAAAATTAATAAAAAAGTTTTTAGTTTTGAATTATGGTTTTTAGCTTTTCGCTTTAAATTTTTAGCTGAATATTAATAGTCAGGCGGACCTGTCCTCGTGAAAACGGGAAACACCTATCCTACGAATTGGTCAATTAACTCGTATTTTGCATCTTGCATTTAAAACTAACGACTATTCACCATTCACTAAAGACTAATAAGAAAGTGTTTCAATAAAAAATAAATATTTTTATCTAATTTTTATAAAAAAAAGAGGGTTTTTAAAAAATTTGTAGAATTAATTAATATAAAGAAAATACGCAATGAATTCAAACTTGAAGAAAGGAGGGGCAAAAAAAGTGAAAGCTTTGTTGTTTGGCGAAATTCTCTGGGATATCATAAATAGCAAACCTTATATTGGCGGTGCCCCCTTTAATCTTGCTGCTCATCTGACAAAGATGGGACTTAAATCAACACTTATTTCTTCTGTGGGCAAAGATGCTCTGGGCAGAAAAGCTCTGAAGGAAGTAGAAAAAAGGAGTATTGATTCTACTTTTATCCGGGTCCATCCCCATTTGCCCACCGGGATTGTGGAGGTAAGTCTGGATGAAAGAGGTCATCCTACTTATCTAATAAAAGAAAATGTTGCCTGGGATAATATTATTTTAGATCAAGATTTAGCCGATAGTTCAGCCAAAAATAAATGGGAGGTATTTTGTTTTGGGACTCTCGCTCAACGGACCAAAGAAAACCGGGAAGTGCTCAGCCAAATCATCTCTCAAGTTCACCCTCATCAGGTATTTTACGATTTAAATTTGAGACAAAATTACTACAAAAAGGAATGGATTGAAAAATCCTTATGCCAGAGCTCAATAGTAAAACTGAATGATAGAGAGGCTCTTATTATTTCCGAGCTCCTCTTCGGACAAACATTAAAACAAGAAAAACTTGCTGAGCTTACTTGCCGGGAATATGACCTTTCTATTGTCTGTATTACTCATGGAAAGAATGGCTCATCTATTTATCGTAATGGCAAATTGGAAAAGGTACCAGGTTTAAATGGGCCGGTAGCCGATACCGTAGGAGGAGGGGATAGCTATAGTGCAGGTTTTTTGTTTTCTTATTTATGCGGGACCAGCATATATGATGCGGCGGAGTTTGCAGAAATAGTAGGTAATTTTGTGGTTTCCCAATCTGGCGCAGTACCTAAATATCCCAAATGGCTGGAAAAAGAAATAGAAAATTTAAAATATAAGATAAAAAAATGACAGGGGAAATGACAGAGGACCGTCCCCGGTCACAGTCCCCTGTCACAAAAAAGGAGGTTAAGGTTATGAAATTAGAAAGTCTTGAATTCGAGAATAATGGGTTTATTCCCCAAAAATTTACTTGTGATGGTGAAGATATTAACCCCGGTCTGATTATTGAGGATATACCGGAAGGAACTAAAAGATTAGCACTAATTGTGGATGATCCCGATGCACCGATGGGGACGTGGGTGCATTGGGTGGTATTTAATATCCACGTTACCGATGTTATAGAGGAAAATACAGTTCCGGGCATTCAAGGGATTAATGATTTTAGAAAACTGGAATATGGAGGTCCATGTCCTCCCTCGGGCACTCACCGTTATTTCTTTAAATTATATGCCCTTGATGAAAAACTCCACATAGAGGAGGGTTGCAAGAAGAAGGAATTAGAGGAAGCCATGGAAGGGCATATTTTAGCTACAGCAGAGTTAATTGGCCTATACGAGAGAGAGAAAAATAAAGAATAAGGGGTTTAAGATGAATAAAACAATAAAAATTGTAGTATTTTTGGGATTAATTTTGTTCATTGGTATCAATAGCTACGCTGCCGAAGTTGAAGTGAATTCAGAGATTAGTGAGATTTGCGTCTATACTGATTCTGCTTTGATAAATAGGGTTGCTCATCTTGAACTTGATAAGGGAACTTATACAGCAATTTTCTCAAATATCATTCCCGAGGTTGACGAGAATTCTTTAAGGGTTTCTGCAGAAGGGACAGCGATAATTAAGCTTTTTGGAGCACAGGTTAAAAGAGAGTATTTAGAAGAAATACCCTCTGAAAGAATTAAGCAATTAAAAGAGGAAATTCAGAGATTAGAAGATGAGATAACCCGAATGCAAAATTTCAAAACCATACTTACGGAGAAGAAGAAATTTCTAAACTCAATAACTCTATTTTCCAATACACAAATTCCTCAAGATTTGATTACCAGTATGCCGCAAATAAGTGATTTAGAGAATATTCTTATTTTTTTAGATACAGAGTTAAAAGATATCTACGCTCAGGCTTTAGATTGTGAACTTGAGATTAGAGGTTTAAAGAATAAGGTTGAAACTTTAAAAAGAGAATTGTCCCAGATATCCGGGGTACAGAGGAAACTAAAAAGATCAATTATGGTGGAGCTGGAAATTTTAAAAGAGGGGACCACAGATTTAAAGATTTCTTACTTGGTGAAAGGCGCTTACTGGAATCCGATATATGGTGCCCGCGCAAATTTTGAAAAATCCGAGGTTGAATTAGTTTCTTACGGAGTAATTAAACAGGTTACCGGTGAGGATTGGTTAGAGGTAGATTGCACTTTATCAACAGCTAAGCCAAGAATCGGGGGAAGTATGCCTTATGTAGCTTCCTGGTTTTTAAGACCATATCAACGCGAAGTTTTAACAGATGAGGTATCAGCACCATTAGCAACTGCTTACCAAACCGAAGCATTTAAAAAAGAGGCGGGAGCTTTAGAAGAAGGGGCAGAATCAGGGATGAGATATGCCACTGCCGAAGAAAAAGGTATTGCTATAATCTATAAACTCCCTTCTAAGGTAAGTGTGAAATCTGATAAATCGGAACATAAATTTCCCGTTTCTTCGCAAATTTTATCAGCCGAGTTTGAGTATTCGAGCTACCCTCGGGTTAGTCCATTTGCTTATCTCGGTTCCCGAGTTACCAACAGTAAAGGTCTTCAATTACTTGCTGGCCGGGTAAATATATTTCTGGAAGGAGATTTTGTGGGATTTTCCAGCATTGGTAATATTGCGCCCAGCGAGGAGTTTGATCTGTATTTAGGCGTCGATGAAAATGTTAAGGTAAAAAGAGAGCTTTTAGAAAAGAAAGTTGATGAAACTCTGATAGCTGGAATCCCCTCACGAACTAAGAAAACGACTTTTAAATATAAACTTACTGTAGAGAACTACAAGTCTAAAAAGATAAAAGTAAAACTATTTGAAGCTATACCTGTTTCCGAAGACGACCGCATTAAAATTAAGATAAATGAGATAAGTCTTGAGCCGGATAAAGAGGATTGGGAAGACCGAAAGGGAATCTGGTTATGGGAGTTGGAATTAGACACTCAGCAAAAGCAGGAAATATTTTATACCTTTACCGTTGAACATCCCCGGGACATGATGGTAGAAGGATTATAAAGAATTTTCATTTTAATGAAAGAAAGTTTCTCCTCTTTGCGTATAGATAAGTGAATGACAAAAAAATTGTCAACAAACAAAAATTTTAAGGAGGAACGAATAGAATGAAAAGTTCAAGAAATTTAAAAGTCGGAGTAATTCTGCTGGTCATAGCACTGGCAGTAGGAGTTTTTGCCCTCGTCGTTTGGGCAGATGGTACTGGAACATATGGAATGAGAAGAGGATCCAGTGGAAATATTGAAAGCCCCAGATATGGTATGCAAAATAAAGAGGTTTCTAACCAGGTAGAAAGTCTGGGGGATGGAATGGGTCGAAGAGCAGATGCACCTGATGATGATGGTAATGGTATACCCAATGGACAAGATCCGAATTATGTATCTGAATGTGATGAAGAATGTGACGGAATCTGTGACAGTGAACCTAAAGGCAGCGGCATGGGAAGAAATTCTTCTGATAATCTTACTGAATTACAAGCTCATGTAAGCGGAATGGAAATGAAGACTATGACCATTGCAGAGATTGCTACCCTTTGGGGGATAAATGCCGGAGAATTGTTAGATGGAATTAAGAATGAGTTTGAACTTATCCAAGAATATAACATAGCCAGCACCATAGATGATTTAAGGGGAGAATATAGATTTTCGCCTTATCAGATAATGGAGATTGCCCAGAGAATTAAAACAGCATCAGTCGAATAAATTCTTAACTATCAAAATAAAGTAGATAATTTTGATCAATAGGAGATAACTCCCTTACCGATAAGAGTGAGAGAGTTATTTTTTTTGATGAAAAAATTTTTAAAAATAAAGTTGACATAATGATACAATTGTAGTATCATAATAAAAAATAAAGAGTAAATTTTAACCAGAGAAATTATTATCAAGATTAAAAGATTAAAGGAAAATCGATAAGTGAAATTAATTACCCGAAACACCGATTACGCGGTAAGGGCACTTTGCTATATTGCCAAACAAAAACAAGAAGTAATCTCAGGTGACCAATTAGTTAAATCTTTAGAGATGCCCCGCCCCTTTTTAAGAAAAATACTACAAACTTTAAATAAAGAAGGATTACTTAATTCATCTAAGGGTAAGGGTGGCGGCTTTGCTTTAGCTGTGTCTCCGGGAGAAATAACCCTAACTGATGTAATGAAAATATTTCAGGGACCGATAAGATTAAATGAACATAAATTTAAAAAAAGCGATTGTCCTTATATAGGCGATTGTCTTTTAAAGAAAAAGATAGATGAAATAGAAAAAGAGGTTATTGCAAAATTAAAAACCATAACCATAGCGTCTATAATAAAAAAGGAGGTAAATGTAAATGACTAAGAAGTTAGAGGTTTATAAATGTGAGATTTGCGGAAATATTGTTGAGGTATTACACGAAGGGAAGGGGGCTTTAGTCTGCTGCGGGCAGGAAATGAAGCTGATGGAAGAACAGACTGCCGATCAGACTACCGAAAAACATGTGCCGGTGATGGAGAAGATTTCTTCCGGGGTTAAGGCAGTAGTCGGTTCAACCCTGCATCCCATGGAAGAGAAACACTATATCGAGTGGATTGAAGTTGTTACCGGAAAAGGCGCTTCTCGAAAATTTTTGAAGCCGGGTGATAAGCCGGAATCTTTCTTTAAAGATGTAGAAGGATTGGAAAAGATTAGAGAATATTGTAATGTTCATGGATTATGGGAACATAAAGAAGGTAAATAGTACTGGAATTGTAGGGGCGTATTATTATACGTCCCTACTTCTCAACTTTTTTATATTTAAACTTTTAATTTCTTAAAGGGAGAATAAGCAAATGGATTTAAAAGCACTTTACAATATCAGTTATGGTATTTATATAGTTAGTTCGAAAAGAGAAGACCGTATAAACGGACAGATTGCCAATACAGTTTTTCAGACAACTTCCGAGCCGGCTACCATTGCAGTTTGTATTAATAAAAAAAATTTAACCCATGAGTTTATTACCGAAAGTAAAGTCTTTGCCGTTTCGGTATTAGAACAGGAAACCGATATGAAATTTATCGGAAGATTTGGTTTTAAATCGGGAAGAGATGAAGACAAATTTAAGGGAGTAAATTATAAAATCGGGGTAACCGGTTCGCCCATAATTATGGAAAATACTTTAGCTTATATGGAGGCAAAAGTAATTATGGAAATGGATGCGGGAACCCATACTCTATTTGTGGGGAAAATTGTCGAGGCAGAGAATATTAAAAAGGCAAAACCGTTGACTTATGATTATTACCATCAAGTGAAGAGAGGTGTCTCTCCCAAGACCGCACCTACTTATATCCCGAAAGAGGAAAAATTGGGAAGAGAAATAACTAAAGAAAAAGAAAGAAAGGAGTCAGAAAAAATGATTAAGTATGAATGTACTGTTTGTGGATATATTTATGAACCTGAGAAAGGCGATCCCGAATCAGGGGTAAATCCAGGAACTCCCTTTGAAGACCTGCCCGATGATTGGGTATGCCCGGTATGTGGTGTTGGCAAAGATGATTTTGAAGAGGTGAGTTAGAAATGGCTGTAAAAGAAATAAAAAAAAATATCTACTGGATGGGAGCGATTGATTGGGATAGAAGGCTATTTGATGAGCTCATCCCCCTTCCCGAGGGCACCAGCTATAATGCTTATCTGATAAAAGGTCAGGAGAAGACAGCTTTAATTGATACGGTTGACCCGGCTAAAGAAGATGATTTATTGGACAATTTAGATGATTTAGAGATAGAGTATCTGGATTATATAGTGGTAAATCATGCCGAACAGGACCATTCCGGCGCTATTCCTCTAATGTTAGAATTATATTCGGAAGCGAAGATAGTTACTAACCAGAAATGTAAAAATATGCTGATAGAACATCTTCTCATAAAGGAAGACAGAATTATAACCGTGAACGATAATGATACTCTATCTTTAGGGGGAAAAACTCTAAGGTTTATATTTGCTCCCTGGGCACATTGGCCGGAAACCATGTTAACTTACTTAGAAGAGGATAAGATTTTGTTCAGCTGTGACCTGTTCGGAGCACATCTTGCCGAGAGCAATTTGTGGGTGGATGATGAGTCTAAAGTTTATTTTGCTGCCAAACGTTATTATGCAGAGATTATGATGCCTTTCCGCAGCAATATCAAAAAACATTTGGAGAGATTGAAGGAATTGGAGATTAAAACCATTGCCCCCAGTCACGGTCAGATTTATTCTCATCCGGAATTTATTCTGTCAGCTTATAGAGAATGGATTTCTGATGAGGTGGAGAATGTAGTAATCATTCCCTATGTTTCCATGCATGGTAGTGTCGAGGAAATGGTGTATATCTTGGCTGAAGAATTAATGAGAAATGGGATAACTGTAAAACCCTTTAATCTTTCCAGGACCGATATAGGTGCATTAGCTATAGCTTTAGTGGATGCCGCCACCATCGTAATTGCCTCACCTACGGTTTTAACCGGCGCACATCCCCAGGTAGTTTCAGCAGTCTATCTGGCCAATGCCTTAAGGCCAAAACTGAGATATGCCTCGGTTATAGGTTCTTATGGATGGGGAGGAAAGATGCTGGAAGATATTAGCGCGATGATAGGTAATTTAAAAGTAGAGATACTTTCTCCGGTGATAGTAAGGGGTTATCCCAAAGAGGAAGATTATAATTCTTTGATAAGATTAGCCGGTGAAATAGCAGAAAAACATAAAAATTTATAATTGATTGTAGTTCAAAAAGTAGACAAAATAGTAATGTACGATACAATACTATTTTTAAAAAAATATTTTAGGAGGATAAAAAAATGAAAGATTTAAAAGGAACAAAAACTGAAAAAAATTTAATGGAAGCTTTTGCCGGGGAATCCCAGGCCAGAAATAAATATACTTACTTTGCTTCCAAGGCCAAAAAAGAAGGGTATGAACAGATTGCTTCTATTTTTTTAGAAACAGCTGAAAACGAAAAGGAACATGCCAAGCTCCATTTTAAAAATTTAGCAGGAATCGGAAGCACTATTGATAATTTAAAAGCAGCGGCTGCCGGTGAAAATTTCGAATGGACAGAAATGTACCCTCGCATGGCTGAAGAAGCAAAAGAAGAAGGGTTTGAAAAAATTGCTAAGATGTTTGAGGGGATTGCTGAAATTGAAAAAGGACATGAAGCTCGTTATCAGAAACTTCTTAAAAATATAGAAAAGGATAAGGTGTTTAAAAGAGAAGGTAAAATATTCTGGAAATGCCGAAATTGCGGTAATATCTATGAAGGGGCTGAGGCCCCTGAAGTCTGTCCGGTATGTAAGCACCCTCGAGCTTATTATGAAGTAAAAGTTGAAAATTATTAAACATATTTAAAGAATATTTATTAATTTTCTGTAAAAGATATAAGGATATAAACATTTAAAAAATTAGGAGAGGATATATATGACCAAAGAGAAAGATACACTAAAAGAGAGAGTAGAAACCGCTTTACAAAAGATAAAGCCGGCACTTCAGGCAGACGGAGGAAATGTAGAGTTGGTAGAAGTTACTCCGGATGGAATAGTAAAAGTAAAATTAACTGGTGCCTGCTATGGTTGCCCGATGAGTCAGATGACTTTAAAGATGGGTATAGGCAGGACTTTAAAAAAGGAAGTTCCTGAAGTGAAGGATGTTGTAGAAGTATAAACATTTAGGAATTTTTGAATTTTAGAACATATTAAGAATGGCTAATTATGTTTTCAATATGTAAAAGAAAAATATTTTTAAAAACAGAAAGACAAAAAATAGAAAGGAGATGTATTTTATGTTAAGCGAAAAAATGGTTAAGAGCATAAACCATCAAATAAATAGAGAGCTTTACTCTGCGTATCTCTATCTTTCCATGGCTTCTTATGCTGTCTCTGAAGGGCTGAACGGATTTGCTAATTGGTTCACAGTTCAAGCGAAAGAAGAAGTATTCCACGCAGAAAAGATGTACAATTACGTAAATCAACAAGGGAGCAGGGTATTATTAGAAGCAATTGAACAACCTCCAACAGAATTTTCTTCTATGCTTGACTTATTTGAAAAGACCTTAGAACATGAAAAAGGGGTAACCGCCATGATTAATAACCTGGTTAAACTAGCACGGGAAGAGGATGATTATGCTACAGAATCTTTCCTGCAATGGTATGTGACTGAACAGGTTGAAGAAGAAGCAAACCCCGCTGAGATTATCCAGAAATTAAAATTTATCGGGAAAGACGGAAGAGGTCTTTTAATGATTGACAAAGATTTAGCTGCCCGAGTATTTACTGTTCCCGCGGCAACAGAACAGTAGATGGTTATGATTGGTGGCTGTGCCACAAAAAGTTGTGAAATAAAAAAAATTAAAATGTAATCTAAAATTATAGAAATGTCGCAAGAAAGTAGATAGGAGGTGACAAGATGAGTGAAAAAGTTGACGTAAGAGCTCAACTGGGAAAGTTGGGAAAGGAAATACGGGAATTGTGAGCAGTTTTAGTCAACTTAATGCTGAAGCTTTTAAGGATGGTGCACTAAGTACCAAAACAAAGATACTAATGGCAGTTGCTCTTGCAGCAGGATTAAAGTGTGAATTCTGTACTCGTTTTCATGTATCAAAAGCGGTAGAAGCTGGGGCAAGTCGAGCAGAGATTTTAGAAGCAGCCGGTGTCTCTATGATGATGGCTGGCGGACCAGCCGCAACCTATGCCGCAGTGGTTCTTCTTGAGGTACTGGATGAATTAAGCGTAAAATAAAGTTATTAATTTTATAATAAGGGTAATTCTAAAATATAGGCTTTGCGATTTATTGTTTATGTTTAATCTTATAATATTTTGTAAAGCCCAAATTATTATAATAACTGATTCCCTCACCCCCCTTTTTCTTTTTCGCAAATTAGAAGAAACTTTCTAATTCATATAGAGAAAAATTAGATAAATTGGATTATTTGACATTTCTTTGTTTTTTTACTAAAGTGTATTATAATAACTAAAATAATTAAAAACATCATTCTAACCGTAAACTAAAAATAAATCAAAAATATTATTAATTGAACCTGATAAATCAGAGAATTGTCTCTGTTTTCTATTCTTTATATTATATTTAGGAGGAGTTATTATGAAGAGATGTTTTTTGTATGTTCTTATTTGTATGTTGCTATTTTCCTTCCACTTTGTTTCAATGGCTGAGGATCCCCTTATAGAAGCTGATGCACTTTTTGAAAAAGGGGATGTAGATAGTATACTGGAATCCATTCCCCTGTATGTTAAAGCAGTGGAAGCAAATCCTAATAATTATGAAGCCAACTGGAAATGTGCCCGTGCCCATCGGGAATATGCCAACCTTAACCTTGAGCAGGAATTGGAAGGCTGGAAAGACATTTGTAAGAAATATGGAAAAGACGGTATGGGATATGGAGAAAAAGCCAAAGAACTTGAACCTGATAAAATAGAGGGGCATTATTATTATGGACTTTGTGTAGCAAGTTACTCTGATGGAGTTAGTATACTTAAAGCCCTGAAAGAGGGGTTGAAAGGAAGTACTCAAGACGCCTTCTACACTGCCTATGAAATAGATAAGATGTTTGAAGACGGAGGTCCGATGTTGGCTATAGCACGATTCTGGCATCAACTTCCCTTCCCTTTGAAAAACAAAAGAAGAGCCCAGAAATATTTTGAGGAACACCATGAATATTTTCCTGATGACCCTCAAGGACTGGTTTATTTTGCAGAATTGCTGATAGATAGAAGAAAAAAGGGTGAAGCAAAACCTTTATTAGAAAAGGCAATTGCCTGTGATGAACCCTTTTATAGCAAATGGGCAAAAGAACTGTTGGAGAAGCTTTAAAGAAAATAAATATGACAAAAAATAAGAATAAAGGATTTTTGAAACTTTTGTTGTATTATTAATGTAGACATATAATATAAATATAGTTCTAAATTTAAATGATATTTATAAAGTGTAAAACGGCTAAGTTGGGAAGTTGGGAGGGACTTAGATGAACATCTTATTGGGAGCAGGTTTAAGTTATCTATTTGGTTCTACACCAACAGCTTATTTAATTTTCAAAAAGAAAAAGGGAAGAGATATTCGGAAATATGGCTACAAGAATATGGGAACTTTAAATATTTATCATCTGCTCGGCCCTTTTCATGCTTTTATTACCCTTTTAATTGATACAGCTAAAGGGGCGGTTCCAATCTGGATAGCCCAATCCCTGGAAATGAATAGTACAGGCATGATTTTATGTTCTATAATGGCTATTGCCGGGCATAATTGGCCTATTTTTCTTAATTTTCGTGGGGGTAAAGGTGTAGCTACTAGTTTAGGCATTATGATGGTCTTGATGAAAAGACAACTACTACTCTGGTTAGTACTGGTAGTCATAATTTTTAGTTTAATTAAGAATTTCTCTTTTAGTATGGGTTTAAGTTTTTCTTTAATTCCTTTATCGAGCTGGTGGATGCAGGAACCAGCTTATATCATTTACTTGTCCATTCTAATACCTTTATTGATGTTTCTTCGTTTATTTCCCGATGTGATAGAACTAAATCGTTTATCTTCTGGTAATTTACGAAAATTCTTTTCTTTTGTAATTAACGGTTATTCCTTGGATAAGAAATTAAAATCTAAGAAGAAAAGTTAAAATTGACAATATTCATATTTGCATTATATTATTAGTTTATGTTAATTAAATTTATTATTTCCCATTATAAAAAAGCCCCCCTTAAGATGTTATTTGGATTTCTTATGCTGGTGGTAGTGGATATTGCCCAGCTTATCTCTCCCCGCATAGTTCAAAGAGCCATAGATTATATTATTACTACTTACACCGCCCCCGGGAATAATTATTCTTATCTTATGAAACTTACTCTCTTAATCTTTGCCTTGGCGGTAGCCATCGGAATTTTTAGATTTTTCTGGCGAATGATTATTATCGGAATGTCCCATTTTATCGAAATGGATTTTAAGAATAGATTGTTTAAACATCTACTTTTGCTCTCCAATTCTTTTTTTACCAGAACGAAGATTGGAGATATTATGGCCCATATGACCAATGACATGACCGCAGTAAGAAGGGCCTGTGCCTTCGGAGTTATTGCCGGCTTTGACGCCGTATTTCTTTTTTTAGCTACTCTCGTATTTATGTTAACTCTTAATGCAAAACTTACTCTTTATGCCATGATACCCCTTCCTATAATTGCCCTTATATCATTATTCTTTGTAAGGATATTGTTCAGAAAATTTAAAAGTGTACAGGAGTCATTTTCCCTGTTGACCGAAAAAGTGCGGGAAATGATATCCGGTATAAAGATTATCCAGGCATTTCAGCAAGAAGAGCTGGAATCTAAGAATTTTGATAAATTAAGCCAGGAGTATCTGGGGAAAAATATTTCTCTTATTAAAATTTGGGGAACTATGTTCCCATTGATATTTTTATTTGCTGAGATTGGCATGGCGATAATACTCTGGGTAGGAGGCCAGCAAGTTATCCTTAATGAACTTACTACCGGTGAATTAGTTGCTTTCTTTTCCTATATGGGGATTATTATCTGGCCTATGATGGCAGTAGGAATGGTAACCAATGTATACCAGCGGGGTAATGCTTCTTATAAGCGTATACTGGAACTCCTTGAAGAGAAGCCAGATATTCATGATACCCCTCGTGCAGAGTATCATACCTTAAAAGGCAGCATAAAACTGGAGAATGTTTACTTTTCTTATGGAGAGCAGGCTGTTCTGGAAAACGTAAATATTGATATAAAAGAGGGACAGTATATAGGGATATGTGGGGGAATAGGTTCAGGGAAAAGTATAATAGCCAGGTTGATTTTAAGGATTATCGAACCCCGGAAAGGGAGAATATTTTACGATTCTATAGGCTATAGAAAGATAAAGATAGCAGCGGTAAGGGATAGCATAGGATATATCCCTCAGGATTCTTTTCTTTTCTCAGATACCATAGAAGATAATGTCAGGTTTGGTAAACCCGATGCAACCTTAGAAGAGATAACAGAGGCCTGCAGAGTTGCCTCAATACATAAGAACATAATGGAACTAAAGTATCAGTATAAAACAGTAGTGGGAGAGAAGGGAGTAACTCTATCCGGGGGCCAAAAACAGAGGTTGTGTATTGCCCGGGCGATTATTAGAAGACCCCAAATACTTATTCTTGACGATGCCTTAAGTTCTGTGGATACCAATACCGAAAAGGAGATTATCCGGAATTTAGGAAGTTATTCCAAAGGTATTACTACTATTGTAATATCACACCGCATATCTTCATTTATAAAAGCAGATAATATATTTGTGCTGGATAAGGGAAGAATTGAAAGCAGTGGTACCCATCGAGAGCTAATTAAAAAATCTAAGATATATAAAAGTATTTATAAAATACAAAAATTGGAAGAATAAAGATGAAAGAAGAAAAATTATATTCCGGTCTGGATAAAAAAATATTTTCAAATTTATGGCGATATGGCAAGCCTTACGGGGGGAAGATTTTAATCATATTCGTTCTTATTCTGGCCATAAGCGGCATACAAATTGCTCTTCCTTTGATCACTAAAAATGTGGTGGATAATTATATTGAAAGAAGCTATCTAAGGCTAATCCTTAATGACAGGACGGTTGAGGTTACCGATAAATATAAAGCCTATCGGGCTAGATCTGACAATTTTATCTTTATCCCCTCAAATCTGTTAAGTAAAGATGAATACCTGGAACTGCAGAAGGAATCGTTTATCTTGCCGGAAAAATATTTAATGATTAAAGACGAAGAAGAGATGGATAAGTTAAAGCAATATCAATTTAATATCGTTAAAACGGATAAAGGCAGTTTCATCTCTTATTCAGAAATTCAGAAAATTTCTCCGGATAATATTAAGACCTTAAGGTATGATGATTTGAAAATGGTAAAATTATTTGCCCTGTTCTATGTGGGACTTCTTTTAGTGTCTTTTATTTTCAATTATCTTCAGGTAGTTATGATGGCTGTGGCCAGTGAAAGGGTGATGTATGACTTAAGGAGTGATTTGGTAAGACATCTAATGTCTCTTTCTCTGAACTTTTTTAATAATAATCCTATAGGAAGACTGGTAACCAGGCTAACCAATGATGTTGATGCTTTAAGAGAAATGTTTACTGATGTCTTCGTCTATTCAGCCAAAGATTTTATTATGATAATAGGTATACTTATTGTTATATTCAGATTATCAACTCATTTAAGTCTGATAATATTTATTCTTATTCCCGTAATTGTTATTATGCTCTACTTTTTCCAGAGATATGCCCGGGAGGCCTACGGAAAAGTGAGAATTGCCCTGGCTAAAGTGAATAGCTTTTTATCAGAAGCAATATCAGGGGTTTTACTGATTCAGACTTTTAATCAAGAGAGTAGATCTGAGGATAATTTTAATAAAATTGGTACAAATTATTATAATGCTAATATGCATCAACTGTTAATATTTTCTATATTCAGGCCATTAATTGATGTTTTATCTTATTTTTCTCTGGGTATAATAATATATTTTGGAGGAAAAGGAGTACTGGGGGGAGAAATTTCCTTGGGGGTGCTTATTGCCTTTATATCCTATATCCATATGCTTTTTAGGCCCATATTCGATTTTTCTGAAAGATATAATATATTACAATCGGCAATGGCTTCATCGGAACGAATATTTCTGCTTTTTGAGGAGGATGACAAAATACATTCTCCTAAGCGTCCTAAATATCCTGACAAAATAGAAGGAAGAGTAGAGTTCAGAAATGTATCTTTTGAATATAAAACGGATGAGAAAGTTATTGATAATGTATCTTTTGTAGTTGAGCCGAATGAATCGGTGGCCTTTGTTGGGGCAACCGGGGCAGGGAAGACGACATTAATAAATCTTCTTTTGAGATTCTATGACCCTACCGAAGGGGAGATTTTAATTGATGGGATTAACATAAAAGATGTGGATTTAAAGTTTTTAAGAAACTATTTCGGATTAGTTCTGCAGGATGTTTTTATGTTTGCCGGAGATATTAAATATAATATTATCCTTAATAATGAGATAGAGGATAATAAGTTGATAGAATATTCAAAATATGTTAATGCCCATAATTTTATCAGTAAATTGAAGAAAAAATATGGGAATATTGTTTCTGAAGGAGGCTCAAATCTTTCTACCGGCCAAAGGCAGCTCATCGCCTTTGCGAGGGCACTGGCCAAAGAACCCAGAATACTCATTCTTGATGAAGCGACCAGCAGTATAGACAGTGAAACTGAATATCTTATCCAGGATGCAATAAAAAAGATTATGAAAGATAGAAGCAGTATTGCCATCGCCCATCGATTGTCCACTATCCAGGATGTGAATACAATATATGTTATGAGCAAGGGTAAGATTGTAGAAGGCGGCACCCACTCCCAATTACTCTCCCAAAAGGGCTACTACTTCGAACTATACAAATTCCAATATCTAAAAACCTGACAGGGGATCAACGGTGACAGGGGACGGTCCTTTGTCACCTTTTATAAAAATATGTTATATTGCTAATTATTACATATCACAATGAAAAATTTTAAGGGGGGGAAGTTTTTTGCCCAGACAAAGAAGAAAAATAGGACTAAGCAAAATATACCATGTAATAGCCAGGGGAAATGAAAGAAAGGATATATTTCTTGACGACGAAGACAAGAATAAATTTATCCAAATTATTATCAATAAAAAGAATAAAAATGAATACATCCTTTACGCATATTGTTTGATGAATAACCATTTACATTTGTTACTTAAGGAACAAGAAGATGGTATTTCCAGGATAATGAGAAGGATCAATACTGCTTATGCTTATTATTTCAACAAGAAATATAATAGAGTTGGGCATGTTTTTCAGAATAGGTTTAAAAGCGAACCAGTGGAAAATGATCGTTATCTAATATCATTAATACGATATATCCATAATAACCCGGTTAAGGCTAAAATAGCAAATCAACCCCATCAATATAAATGGAGCAGTTATTCACTTTATTTAAAAGAGCAAAAATGTATAATAGATAAAGAGGAGATTTTAAATCTCTTTTCTCTTAATAAACCAAAAGCAATTCGTTTATTTAATGAATTTTGCCGCCAACAAAACAATGATACCTTTATGGATTATCAAGAAGTCTTTAAAGAAGCCAAGGAAATTACTAGTGTTGAAAAAACTAAAGAGTATACATCAAGATATTTAAAAGAAAAAGGTTTACAAATAGAATCTTTAAAAGATAAAATAAACAAAGAATATAGAGATAAGTTAATAATAGAATTAATAGAAAAGACAAATCTTTCATACAGAGAAATAGCAAACATTTTAGGATTTAGTCGAAGAGTTGTAGAAAAGAGGGTTAACAAAAAATGACAAAGAACTATCCCCTGGCGTTTTTTACGGTGTGCCCCAAGGATTGTTTTGGTTCCTGTTCGTTAGAGGTGGAGGTAGAAAGAGGGAAAGTCGTAAAAGTTAGAGGGAATCGCAATAGTCCGGTAAATCAGGGCAGGATATGCGTTAAAGGGAAAAACTATCCAAATATGGTCTACGGATCAGAAAGATTATTATATCCCTTGCAGAGAATTGGCAAGCGAGGTAAGGGTGAATTTAAAAGAATTAGCTGGGAGCAGGCTTTAGATATAATTTATGAAAAGCTTAAAAATTTAAAAGAGCAGTATGAACCGGAGTCGGTTTTATATTATAATAGATTTGCCAATTTGGGTGTGGTGAAAAACTGTGCTTATGGTTTCTGGTATCAGTTTGGCGGTTTTACTTCTACTTACGGTGGACTGTGTGATTCTGCTGCCCAGGAAGCAATCAACTTGACTTATGGAGAAGTAAAACATAATAAGATTTCTGACCTGGAAAACTCAAAATTAATAATATTATGGGGCTCAAACCCTGCCTATACCAATATTCATATAATGCATTATATAAATAAGGCGGTAGATAAAGGAGCAAAATTAATCACTATTGATATAAGAGAAAATGAGTCGGGTGCCAAAAGCCATTTATATTTAAATCCCCGGCCGGGGACTGATGGATGTCTTGCCCTGGGGATAGCTAACCAGCTTATTGAAAATAAATTAATAGACCATAATTTTATTAACCAACATACTTTTGGTTTTACTAAGTTTAAAGAATTAGTGAAAAATTACCCTTTAGATAAAGTTTCTGATACAACCGAAATTCCTCTACATAAAATTGAAACTATGATAGGTTTTATAAAAAACACTCCCGAGTATGCCCTTATCTGCGGAATGGGTGTTCAAAGATATACAAATGGGGGTCAGACTATAAGAGCCATATCTCTTCTACCAGCATTAACCGGAAGCATTGGAAAAAAAGGTTGTGGTTTTTACTTTAGTGATAGGCAGGCACCTGAATTAAATTGGCCTTTTTCTCCTCCCAAACCCAAGAGGATTCGTAATTCAATTCCAGTAGCAAAACTTGCCAGCGAATTGAATAATCAATTCGACCCTCCGGTGAAAGCTGTTTGGATTGAGCAGGCCAATCCTATGACCAGCAATCCGAATATTAATATACTTGCCCGGGCGATGAATAAATTAGATTTAATCGTGGTTGCCGATCTTTTTTTAACAGATACCGCCAGAATGGCGGATATTATCTTGCCGGTAACTTCGATGTTTGAGTACTATGATCTGATCACCGGGTATGGTCATTCTTATATTCAACTACAACAAAAATTAATTGAGCCACCAGGTGAATGTAAACACGAAAGTGAGATATACCGACTGTTAGGTAAAAAATATGGTTTTAATTTAGACTATTTACTGGAAAATAATTTAAGTACTATAGAAAAAATAATCAGTAGTTCTAATTTGAATACCGATGTCGATGAATTAAAAGAAAAACCCTATCTTCATCCCAATTATCAAGAGATAGCTTTTAGTGATTTTAAATTTAATACTCCTACTCGAAAGATAGAATTTTTCAGCCAGAGAATGAGAGATAGATGGGGAGAAGACCCCCTCCCGGCATATAGCGAGCCGGTAGAAAATAAATATAGTTCCCCAAATATTTATAATAAATATCCTTTATCTTTGATAAGCAGCCATGCATACAATAAAATGAATTCCCAATTTTCAGATATATCTATTTTAAAAGAAGAACCTTTTGTCTGGATCAATCCCCGCGACGCAGCCAAAAGAGGAATCAACGAAAATGACAGAGTAGAAGTATATAATGAGAGAGGTAATTTAATTTTAAAGGCTATCCTTACTGAAAAAGTCACCCCGGGAATTGTGCACACTTATTTTGGCTGGTGGGGTGGAGTGCATCAGGCTAATATTAATAAACTTATTGGAGATTACGTAAGTGACATAGGATACGGAACAGCTTTTCAAAATTGTTTAGTTGAAATTCAAAAAGTAAAATAAAATTAAAAACAAAGAAAAATATAGGGGACGGTTGTCCCCTATACCTAGGTGAGGAAGTAAATGAAATTTTTAGATTTGGTTAAAGCCAGACAAAGTGTACGAGGATATCTAAGCAAAGAAGTTGAACGGGAAAAGATTGAGCGCTGTCTGGAGGCAGCGCGGCTTGCACCTTCTGCCAGCAATTCTCAGCCCTGGAGCTTTATTGTAGTAGATGACCCAAAACTAAAAGAAGCGGTGGCCGAAGAAACATTTAGTCAACTTATATCTTTCAATCATTTTTCCTTGCAAGCACCTGTTTTAATTATATTAATTTCGGAAAGATCAGGCTTTTTAAACAAAGTCGCGGAAGCAATCAAAGATAAACAATTTAGCCTTATTGATATCGGAATTGCTGCTGAACATTTTTGCCTTCAGGCTACAGAAGAAGGACTGGGTACTTGTATTTTGGGATGGTTCAACGAAAAGGGAGTGAAGAAGCTGCTTAATATTTCCCCATCAAAAAGAGTTGAACTTATTATAACAGTAGGTTATCCCGAGTCTACAAAAATACGCCCCAAAAAACGAAAGCCAATAGACCAAATCAGAAGTTACAATACTTACGGGTCATAGAAATGAAGAAGACCAATGCCTCCAGAATTTTAGATAGATTAAAAATTCCCTATGAGCTTTTAGAATATGAGGTAGATGAGCAGGACCTTAGTGCAGAAAATGCCGCTCAGAAAATGGGGCAGCCCTTAAAACAAGTATTTAAAACACTGGTAATTCGAGGGGATAAGACTGGAATAGTAGTGGCCTGTATTCCCGGAGGGGCGGAACTTAACCTGAAGGCCTTTGCTTCTATAAGTGGAAACAAAAAGGTAGAAATGATCCATTTAAAGGAGATAAAATCATTAACTGGCTATATTCGAGGAGGCGTCTCGCCTTTAGCAATGAAAAAAAATTATCCCACTTATATCGATGAAAGCGCCTTCCAATTTCCTTTTATTATATTCAGTGCGGGAGTTCGAGGTTTACAATTAAAGGTTAATCCTCATGATTTGCTAAAAGCAATCCAACTAATTTCCGGTAAATTAATCATGAGGTGATTTTTATCGGACTATGGAGGAATTTTTAGACAAACATCTCAGCGAAAGGTAAAATAAAAAGGTGACAAAGGACCGTCCCCTGTCACCAAAAGAGAGTAATATTTATGCATCCGCTTTTGGCTCCCTTAAAGAGAATATGTCAGGAGAATTTGACCAATAGTAAAAATCTAATTATGCCCTCTTATCTGGATGGTAATACTTTAAAAAAAACCATATCCAAAGAGGGCTTTTCCGCTTTGAACCTGAATATCACTACCATTTTCGACTTGGCCAGGGATTACTGTGATGATTATATCTCTAAAAATAAATTAAGAATTTTAGATAATTCTTTTGGCCAAATATTTGTGCTTCAAATATTAAAAAAATTATCCCGGGGAAAATTGCTAAATTATTTTCAACCTCCTATCTTTTCTCCCGGAATCAGCCGCTCGATTTATCTGGCCATAAAAGATCTAAGAATAGCAGGATTCTCTCCCCATAATTTTCCGCAGTCCGCAATAACCAACCCCAAAAAGAGCGAAGACCTGCTTAAGATAATGCAGGAGTATGAGAAAATATTAAAAGAGCAAAATTATATTGATGAAGCGGATATCTATCTCCAGGCAATTAAATGCAAAAAAAAGAATCAGCCGAAAAAAGAGATATTCATTGTTCCCTCTAATATCGAATTAAATTATCTGGAGGAGATCTTTTTTAGGAAAATTATATTACCGGAATCAAAGGTTATCTATTTGCCCACACCAAGAAACTTAAAAAAACCCACCTCTTTTTATTTTTCTGAATCCTACACAGAAGAAGAAGATTATCCGGAGAACCTGCTAGATTATTTATACGATATAGATAAAATACCATCCAATTTGCCCAGAAAACTTAATATTGAGTTAATCCAGTCTCACGGAGAATTTAATGAAGTAAAAACAATTATTCGAAAGATAAAATCCCAAAACATCCCTTTAGATGAAGTGAGTATTTTTTATACTGTGCAGGAACCCTATTCCCAATATCTCTATCAGCTGTCCAGACAATATTCCTTAAATATTACTTTTGGCAGCGGGATAAGTATTAAAAATACTTCTCCGGCGAAACTATTTTTTGCCCTGATTGATTGGATACGAGATAATTACAGTATAGCAAAATTATATTTTTTGCTAACCGGGGGAAATTTTGATTTTAAAAACCAGCAGTCGAATCCGGATATACCTACTCCCCAACAAGTGGCTACTTTGCTGCGCAATTCTCCGATTGGACGTAAAAGGAATCGATATATCAAGGGAATAGATTTAGTTATAAAACAGTTGGAAAGAGAGATTGAGCAGGTATCAGAAGACAGGCAAGAGGGATATCGCAAAAAGTTAAAGGACCTTTTTTGGACAAAAGAATTTATAACACAAATTTTCCACGAATTACCTCAAGAGAACTTTGATTATACTATCTCACCAAAGCAGATTGCCCGGGGACTTATAAATATTGTTACTAATTACAGTAAAATAGATGAAGAAAATAGTTTAGACGAAGAAGCGATAAAAAAGATAAAAGAGAGGTTCACTATTTTAATAGAAAATGACTATCCCCTTCCTAATATGCCCGTAAATGAAGCCCTCACCCTGATAGCTGATTTAATCAAAAATGAAAGGGTTAATTGTTCGGAACCGAGAGGAGGCTGTCTGCATACTGCCAGCTATAAAAAAGGAATTTGGCTTAATCGCCCTTATAATTTTATTGTAGGAATGGATTCTGCCAAATTTCCCGATTTAGCGCACGACGGATCTATTTTACTGGATGCCGAGAAAAAAAATACTGGCCGCATTAATCCCAACAAAGAAAAAGGCAAAGAAAACCAATATAAGATGCTCCAATTACTTACTTCTCTTAAAGGCAAAATTATTCTTTCCTATTCCCGTTTTGATACTCAGGATAATCGGGAATTAGCCCCATCGAGTTTAATGCTGCAGCTATACCGTTTAAAAACCGGGGATGAGCAGAAAGATTATTCTTATTTTTACAGCAGTTTTCAAGATACTTTCGGGTTCATTCCAGGCAAGCCCCAGGAAATTCTTGATTCCGCAGATTGGTTCTTATATTCTTCAAGACATAACCTTTTAGATATTGCTCCCCTTTTTGAGCACCTTTACCCTGCCCTATACGAAGGTTTTTATGCTGCCCGACAGAGGGAAAAAGAAGAGCTTAACCGGTTTAGCGGAAAAGTAAAAGTAGACCCTAAACAGGTAGACCCCCGTCTTAACCGGGGGTTGGTGGTGTCAAGTTCCAGATTGGAATTGATTGCCTTTTGCCCTTATCTATACTTTTTAAAATATATTCTAAAAATAAAACTACCCAAAGAGATGATTGAAGACCCAGGTGTATGGCTGGACCCTTCGGAAAAAGGTATTTTATTTCATCAAATTTTTGAGAAATTTTATAAAAAGTTAAAAGAAATATCACCACCAGGAATTTTTGTTTCACCATCTTATACCAACCACTGGCGTATTTTAGAAGACATTGCTCTTTCCCAGCTGAAACAAAAAAGAAAGAGATTGGCCCCTCCCAATAATCTGGTTTACCAGCATGAAAGCAAAGAAATATTGGATTCCTGCCGGTTCTTTCTACATTGCGAAGAAGAAAAATATAAAGGAGAAATACCAACTTATCTGGAACTTGCTTTTGGCACCCGGGATAACCAGAACGAGGAATTAGGCAGGATAAAAGCAGTAGAGCTATCTCTGCCCGGCGGCAAGTCGATCAGTTTTCAGGGGAAGATTGACCGTATAGATAAATTAGATGAGGATACTTATCGTATTATTGATTACAAAACCGGTACCCCTTATGAATTTAGTCGAAGCAAATATTTTCAAAATGGAAAACAGGTTCAGCACTCCCTCTATGCCTTATCCCTTAAAAAAATATTAGCTAAAGCCGAAATATCTGCCTTTCCTAAAATCCAAAAAGCGGGCTATTATTTTCCCACATTACCAGGCCAAGGCAGACAATATTTCTATGGAGAAGAAAGAAGAAATCAGGTATTGGAAATAGTAGATTTATTGCTTGATATTGTTGCCCAAGGAAATTTTGCTATGATTCAAAAAGCGGATGATTTTATGTGTGCCGATTACCGGGATATCCTGGAACAAAATCAAGTGATGGAAGTAAGCGGAAAAAATGCAAAAAAATATGATAAAGAACCCGCCCTTGATAATCTGAGGAGGCTGCAAGAAAGATATGAGTAATCATTTCCCCAAAGAATTAATTGACCAGAAAGCTCGAGAAAAAATTATTAAAGAAATAAACCGCAATATTTTAGTCGAAGCAAGCGCCGGGTCAGGCAAGACTTCCAGCCTGATTCACCGCATGGCTGCTCTGATTAAATCGGGAAAGTTCAAGGTGGATGAAATTGCCGCCATTACCTTTACCAGAAAAGCGGCTATTGAGCTAAAGGAACGATTCCAACAAAAAATTGAAGACAGTTTTAGGGAAACAGAAGACGAAAAAGAAAAAGTTTATTTAAGAGAGGCTCTTTCTAACCTGGAACAATGTTACCTGGGGACCATTCATTCTTTCTGCGCCCGTCTGTTAAGGGAAAGGCCGATTGAAGCCGGACTCGATCCGGAATTTGCCGAGCTTGATGACCTTGATGATACTTTATTAAAAGAAGAGGCCTGGGAAAGATATCTGCTCAATCTTAAAATAGACGAATCCCCTTCTCTGATACATCTGGAAGAATTGGGCATAAAACCCTCCGAACTTGCGGATTGTTATAAGACGATATGCACTTATCCGGAGGTTAAGCCCTTTTTTCAGGCATCACCAAAACCGAATTTAAAAGAAGCTATCAAAGAGATTATTTCTTTTAGCGATGAAGCCAGCCAATATATTCCGGATGAAGAACCGAAAATGGGTTATGACAAATTACAGGAAGCAGTCCTAAGCGTAAAGAGGATGAAGGGCTTTCATGATTATATCAAGGAAGATTATAATAAAATAAAGTTACTGGAAAATTTTTCCAAATCAGAAAAGGTTACTTTAAACCGATGGACTTCCAAAGAAAAGGCAAAAGAGTACAGAGATTTCATTGTTTTAGAACTTCAAGAGAAAGTTATTAATCCTACCCTGCAGCAATGGCGGGAATATTGTTATGCCGATACCATCAAATTCGTTCTGCCGGCGGTAGGATATTATCACGAATTACGCCAGAAGGTTTCGATGCTTAATTTTCAGGATTTGCTCTTAAAGACCTCTTGCCTGTTAAGGGATTACCCCGAGGTACGCCAATATTTTCAGCAAAAATATAAATGCCTGCTGGTAGATGAATTTCAGGATACTGACCCCATTCAGGCAGAAATAATCTTCTATCTTGCCGGCCAGGATGTTTATGAAAAGAACTGGCAGAAATTAATACCGCGCCCGGGTTCCTTATTTGTGGTAGGAGATCCCCAGCAGTCCATTTACCGATTTCGCCGGGCTGATATAGCCATCTATAATCTGGTAAAGGCGCTGATTGAAAAAAGCGGAGGAGAGGTTTTAAAATTACAGGCTAATTTCCGCTCACTACATTCTATCGGTTCTTATCTCAATCCCATATTTGAAGAACTATTTTCAAGCGGTCAGGGAAAATTCCAGGCCGTATATTCACCGATGCAGACCATTTGGAAAGACAATCCCCAATGTCTTTCCGGAGTAAAGCAGCTGATTGTTTCCAAAGAGAGCAATAAAAATAATACTATCAGGCAGGATGCTCAATCTATCGCCCGAGTCATTCGTGATATGATCGATAAGGAATTTAAATTAGTGCGAACAGAAGAGGAGATAAAGGCGGGGGCTTCTACATCAGTCACCTATAAGGATTTTATGATTCTTTTGCGCTACAGAAGCAGGATGGATATCTATGCACGCACTCTTACAGAACATGGAATACCTTTTACGGTTTCAGGTTATGCCTCTTTAAATGAATCCTACCAGATAAAAGAACTGTTAAAACTGTTCCGCTTGATGAGAGATATAGAAAATCAGGTGCTTATTGTCGCTGTCTTGCGGGGGATATTCTTTGGATTTTCTGATGATGATTTATATCAATTTAAAGAAGCAGGCGGTGAATTTGATTTTTATGAAAAGATACCGGAGAAATTAAACCTTAAATTGAAGGAGAATTTTGATAGAGCTTTTTGCCGGTTAAGGCAATTTCATCTTTGGACTCAAAAACTGCCGCCGGTTACGGCTATGGAAAAGATAGTTATTGATTCAGGCCTGCTTTCCCATTCCTGTTTAGAGGGCTATAATCTAAATAAATGCGGGGAGCTTTATTTTATTCTAGAGAGATTAAGAAAAGCAGAGGCGGGGGAAGTTATAGGGTTTGCTTCAATGGTAGACCAATTAGAAAAAATGCTGGAAGCCGGGATCGAAGAGGAGCTGGATGTAATGACTGAAGAAAATACTGTCAGGATTATGAATTTACATAAAGCTAAAGGTTTGGAATCCCCGGTGGTATTTTTAGCAATTTCTTACAATTCCACTACCCATGAACCAACTTATTATATTGAAAGGACAGGGCAGGAACCGTATGGTCACTTTTTAGTCTACTGTTCCAATACTTATAACAAGGGAAAAGGGAAACGGCTGGCTCAACCCAAAAATTGGGAGGATTATTGCCAGCTTGAGGCATCTTATAATGAAGCAGAAGATATCCGCCTGCTCTATGTAGCGGCCACCCGGGCTAAAAATCTCCTGGTTATCAGTAGTTTAGACCATAAGAGCAACAAGAGTAATCCCTGGCTGCCTTTATTGGAAAATATTACAGAGGAAATGAATGTTCCCGTTCCCGAAGTAGGATTACCCGAGGCAAAAGAAAAAGAAAAGGAAGAGAAATTTTTATTTGATGGTTATAAGGAGATTCAAAAAGAATGCGGGCAATGGATGAAAGATTTATCAAAATGCAGTTATTATGAAAAAAAACCGACTGATTTTAAAGATGAAGAGAAACACCGAAAAATAAGAACGGTTGATGTCGGAGGAACAGCCTGGGGAAGTGCGGTTCATAGAATTTTGGATTATTTAGTTAAAGAGGACCCTGATGAGCAGTTATTGTCTTTACATGGGGAAAGGGCCCTGGAAAAACAGGGGATATCTCAAAAGAGAAAAGAGGAATTGGTGAGGATTGTCCGGGAATTTAAAAAGAGTGATTTATATCAGCGCCTGAAAAAAGCAGAACTTAAATATAGCGAAGTCCCCTTTACTATAAATATTGAACCCGCTCATCCTTTTTATACCGAATTAGCAGGACAGGATTCCCGCTCGGTGATTCTATCCGGAACTATCGATCTGGTCTTTAAAGAAGCCGATGGCTGGGTGGTAGTGGATTATAAGACTGACCGACCAAAAAATAAGAAGGATTATCCTAAACTGACCGAGGTCTATCAAAAGCAGATTGCTATTTACAGCCAGGTATGGCAGGACATCACCGGGGAAAAGGTGAAGCAAAGCAGTTTGTATTTTGTTAATTAGTTACTCAGTCTACCGGTTACCCAGTTAGCCAGTTTACTAAACATGTAATGGGTAGGGGCGTATAGAATAGTTAGCTGATTAGTTGGTTACCTGGTTAGCTAGTTAAGAAAATATAATAAAGGAGCCAGGAGACAGGATAGATACGTATCTCGTAAAGAGGAAGAGCGTATAGTTATGAAAGAGGGAATCAGAATTCAGAAGATAAATTGTAGGGGCAGATCTTGTGTCTTCCCGTATTGTCCTTATAAGAATATTAAAAAAATTTGTCAAAGGACCGTCACCTGACAAACTTTTCAGTTCATTTTAAATATTTTCAAAGGAGAAAATTATAAAAAAAAGAAGGATTTTAAATAAAAACGTAGTATATTATAATAGCAGTAATTATTTTTTCAATATTCGAAAGCTCTTCATAAATGGGCAGGGTTAATTTATCATAATTTGGAATTAAAGTGAAAAAGAAAGTGAAAAGACGGATGGTATATTATTTCTAATACAAATTAAATAATACAGATATGGGGTGAAAATGCTTTAAAATGAAAATTCAAATAAAATATTTAAATGGTATTCGATTTAAGCGTTTTATTATAAATTCTGCCCAACGAATAAATCAGATGGAACAGTATCTGAATGATATTAATGTTTTTCCGGTAGCTGATGGGGACACAGGTACTAATATGGCAGAAACCATGAACAGCATTGTAAAAGAGATTAAAAAATGTAAAGAATCTTCTTTTACCAAGATTAGTAGTGTTATTGCCGATTCGGCTTTAACCGGAGCACGCGGTAACTCCGGAGCTATTTTGGCCCAATTTTTTCAAGGATTAGCAGAAGCAACCAAGGGCAAAGTACGTCTTAGCACAGAAGCTTTTGCCCAGGCTGCCACTAAGGCAGCAGAACAAGCAAGAAATGCAATTTCTAATCCTCAAGAAGGAACTATTATTACAGTAATGAAAGTTTGGGCAAACCATCTTGCTGAAAATGCGCACCATACCCATGATTTTGTCGAACTTTTTAAAAAATCATTATCTAAAGCAAAGGATTCGCTGGCTAAAACACCCGATAAACTCCTGATATTAAAAAAGGCAGGCGTAGTTGATGCCGGAGCCCAAGGGTTTGTCAATATATTAGAGGGAATAGTTAATTTTATTGAATATGGAAAGACTAAATCTTTAAAAGTAATTGCTTCTACTACCAATAAAATGAGGAGTTTTAATTTAGATAAAGTTGATTCCGGTATTAATTTTCAGTTCTGCGCTGAATGCTTACTCGAAGGTAATGACTTAGACCTGGAAACCATTAAACAAAAAGTTACTTTTTTAGGGGACTCATTAATTGTTGCCGGTTCTAAAAACAAAGCCCATATCCATGTTCACACTGATAGACCAGAAGATGTTTTCGCTGAATTGTCTGAATTTGGAACTATAGTAAAAAATAAAGTTGATGATATGCATAAACAGCATACTAAGATTAAACTTGATACTCATACGAAAAGTATCGGATTAGTTACTGATTCAACCTGTGATTTACCGCAAGAGTTAATTAAGAAGTATAATATTCAGATTGTGCCCATTGTGATTCAAGTTGGGAAAAAGAGTTATTTAGATCAAGTAGAAATTAAACCAAAGGATTTTATTCATATTTTAGAGACCTCTAACGAAAAGCTATCCACTTCTCAACCCCCTCCAGCTTTTTTTAAAAAAGTCTATGATAAAGCTGCAGAAAAATACGAATCTATAATCTCTATACATATTTCAGAAAAGTTAAGCGGAACAATTCAAGGAGCCCGCGTTGGTGCCAAAAACATAAAATATAGTAATAAAATTCATATTATTGATAGTAAAATGAGTTCAGTTGCTTTAGGATTATTAGTTGCTGAAGCGGCTCAATTGATTCAGGAAGGGTGCAAGCTTGAAGAAATCATTAACCGACTAAAAATTGCTGCCGACAATGTTAAAATCTTTATCAGCATACCTACCTTAAAATATCTAATGCGTAGTGGGCGCTTGAGTAAAACTAAAGGACTTTTAGGTACGCTTCTTAACTTGAAACCCATTTTAACTGTAAATTCTGATGGCAATATTGTCGAAGCCGCTAAAGTGATTGGGCAAAATAGAGTTATTCATAAGACTGTAGATTTGGCGATTAAATTTGCAAAAAGTGTTAAAAATCCTCGTTTTGGCATTACTCATGTAGCAGCACCAGAGTTGGCTCAATGGTATGGTTATAAAATTCGCAATGTCTTTAATTCTTCAAAAGTAATGATTTCCGAAGCATCCCCCGCTTTAAGTGTACATATTGGCATTGGGGGAGCGGCTATCGCAGTCTTAGGGGATTCTTAAAAGGTGACAAAGGACCGTCCCCTGTCACCAAAAATATTTCTAAAAAAGAAGGACTTTTTAATAGAAATGTAGTAATATTAATATTACCAAATAAAAAATAGTTTCACATATTTTTACCCGGAACATTTTGAACAGAATAGCATCCCAGGGTAAAAATCTTATTGGTATTAAGGAGGTGATAAAAGAGAGAAAAAGAAATTTTCTGTTTGGTTTAATTATCTAAAATAAAGGAGGAAAAATAGTTAAAATGTCAAGAAAAACAGTTATTTTATGTTTGTTGAGTTTAATAATTTTAGTCAGTTTGACCACTTCAGTTTTAGCAGAAGTAAAGGGCCCTATTGTGGATAAGGTTTACATCAATGCCAAGATGAAGGAAGAAATTGGACTAAAAGATGCGGCCGAAGGTCTGACCGATATCTTCTTCTGGGGAGTTAGCGGCCCCACTATTATGGGTTTAGATCAAGCTACCAAAGATAAACTGGATATATATACAGTTCCTTCGGGTTCCTGGTCACTTAACTTTAATCCCATACCTAATGCAGCTCCTTATATTGTGAAAGTAGAAGACAAGGAATTCTTTAACCCCTTCGCTATCAGGGAAGTAAGATTTGCCATGAATGACCTCATTGATCGGAAATATCTCGTTGACGAAATTTTAGGCGGTGCTGGTGGTCCTATGTTTACTATGGGTACACCAGGCCAACCGGGCACTTATAAATACAACCTGGTAGCTAATCGGCTGGGATTCACCCCGGAAGGGAATGAAAAGAAAGCTATAGAAGAGATAACAGAAGCCTTACAGGAAGCGGCAGCCCTGCCAGAACTACAGGGAAGATTGGTAAAACAGGGAGAATGGTGGAATTTTGACGGCGAACCGGTAACTATCAATTTCCTGATCAGGGTTGACGACCCTCAAGGAAGGATGAAAGAAGGACAGTATGTAGCCTCTCAGATTGAAAAAGCGGGAATCAAAGTCGAACGCTGTCTTTGGGATAGGGTAAAGTGTATTGAAATATCCTATTATTCAGATCCAGCAGATTACAAGTGGAATATCTACACCGAGGGATGGGGAGCCGGAGCCACCCGGGCATTCTGGGAACATATTGTCTGTCAGATGTATGCCCCCTGGTATGGCTATATGGCCGGTGGACCGGATAGCAAGTGGCACTATGAGAATGACGAAATTGACCGCTTAACCGAAAAGGCTTATACCGGGAATTTCCTGACCGAAGATGAATACTGGGAAACTGTATTGGAAGCTTTAGATTTAGCCTTAAAAGATGCCTGCAGGATATATGTAGCTTACCAGATGGATTACTATGCTACTAATAAAGCTGCCTTTAATAACAGGATGTGTTATGGTTTGGGTGATGGTTTAAATGAATGGTCAATAATTACCGCTAATACCAAGAATAAAGAATTAAGAATTACTGAATTTTCTGCCAAAGGGGCTTTGTTTATGTCCGCCTGGGACCCCATCGGAACAGAAGGTTTTAATGACGTTTATAGTCTGGTTATTGCCCAACCCCTATCTGAAAGAGGTTCATTTGAAAGCCCTGCCAGTGCAATCGCTACACCTTTAAGGGCAATCCCCGAAGATGTGGTTACTAAAATTCACCGGGATGAATCCGGAGAGGTAGTAGGTGATATTCCAGTTTCACCGGATGCGATAAAATACGATTCTGCCAAGAAAGAATGGTATAAAGTGGGTTCGGGAGTAAACTCAATGAGTGAAGGCACTTACAGCTTCCTTTTTGGTAATTTCCATCATGGTCAGCCAATGACTGTTGCAAATCTTCTCTATGCCGAAGCATTTAAAACCGAATGGGTAAATAAAGATGGAGAAGACGATAAATATTATGATGCAGCATATGAAAATTACCATAGACCTGATCAGGAAATCAAACAGGGATGGTTATTAAATCCTGACGGTACGATTACCAGCTATTTTGATTATAATTTCCCGCCATCTAAGGAAAGAGTTGCTGCCAATGGAGCACCTCAGGCTTATCTGTCTGGAAGATATCCAGTGCTACCTTGGGAAATTTTTGAGGCATTAGGAGAATTAGTGGCGGTAGGAAGTGAGTCAGGTACCGTGTATAGTTTTACTCCTGGTGAAGGGGTAGAACAGGTAGATTTATTAAGACTATCTTGCGTAGAAGATATCCGGGCAAAACTGGTAGAATTGAAAGACGATAACCATCTACCGGTATCTTTAAAAGACTATGTTACGGTAGCAGAAGCGAAAACCGGATATGAGGCAGCCATCAAATGGATCGATGAAAAAGGTCATGCATTTATTGGTAATGGTGCTTTCTACCTGGAAAAATTTGATCCTACAACTAACTATATAGAGTTAACTGCTTTCAGAGATCCGGAATATCCCTTTACTCCTGATTACTGGCCAAGTGTCTTTGCTACTACCACAGTACGAATTGATAGTGTCGATATACCTCCCATATATCTGCGTCTTTCTACAAAAGAAGGCATACCGGTAAAGGTTCAAGTATCTGAAGTATTATATCCGGACGGAACAGCCAAGATAGCCGAGGGTGGAGAGGTCTCAGCTATGTTGATAACACCTACTGAAGAATTATCTTATAAGGCTAATTTTTTAGGCGCCGGTTTATTTGAAGTAATTATACCTGCAGATGCTCTAAAAGATTTAGAAGATGGTTCATACACCGTTTTAATAAGCGCTTCAATAGAAGGGGCTGTACCTGCTTCAGTTGCGAGTTCAACGGTGGTATATTAAAAAACATAACTTGCATATTTGCAGTGTCCTCTATATGGAACTATCCGGTAGAGGGCACTGCCCTTTAAAAAATTGATTAAACTTAGAAAATAAATATAAATTCTATGGGAATTTCCTTATTGAGTAAGCGCTAATTAGTATATAGTGAATAGTAATTAAACGAAAAAGGAAAAACGCAAAACTCGGGTCGGATAAATCCGACCCCTACATTAAAATCAATAGTTTGTATAAAAAAGTTTTGAATTTTAAATTATGGTTTTGCGCTTTTTGCTGTAACTGATAACTCGAAACTGAAAATTATATTTGAAACTAACGACTAATTAATTAGGAGAAACAGCATATAATGTATTGGAAATACTGTATTAGAAGAATTATCTATGGTTTTGCTATCTTCATCATACTTGTCTTCATCTTTTCTGCCCTATTTAACGCCACTATGGAGAATACTTTAAGGTCACGGATTGAAGAAGAAATCCACACTGAAACAATGAGACTGGACACCAGGATGACACCGGAAGAACTTACCCGCTATATAGTTGAAAGGAGAGAATTTAAACAGCGCCTTTATCATTTAGATAAACCCATCTGGAGCCGAATTGTCTGGAGAGCGATTAATGTCCTTTCTCTTGATTTTGGTAAAGCTACTATAATGAGATCTTCTTCCGGAGAAGCAGATGTCTGGACAATTATCGCTGAATGTTTGCCCCGAACTGTCCTACTTTTTACCACCGCTATATTTATTAATATTATCCTGGGATTATGGTTAGGGCTTAAAAAGGCGCAAAGAGCGGGAGGCTTAATGGATAAGACTACCTCTATCGGTACCATGATTGTTTATGGTATGCCCTCCTGGTGGCTGGGTATGCTGGTAATTATGTTCTTTGCTTATACTTTTAAAATATTTCCTTCAGGGGGTCTGCATTCTGTTCCTCCCCCAACCGGCTTTGCCTATTATATAGACCTTCTTTATCATATGACTCTGCCGGTATTGACCCTGGTGCTTATTGGATTTTGGGGTAGTGCCTTTCTTATCCGAAATATTGTATTAGGTATATTACAAGAGGATTATATTATGGCAGCTCGAACCAGGGGAATTCCGGAACGGAAAGTGCTCTATGGCCATGCTATGCGGACGGCAGCGCCGCCCATAGTAACTATGGCCCTTCTTTCCCTTCTTGCTTCAGTAGGAGGCAATATCATTTTTGAAGGAATTTTCAGCTGGCCCGGTTTAGGGAATCTTTATTGGATTGCCATTGAACAGAATGATATACCGGTTTTAATGGGCAATCTTTTCATTACTACAGCCCTATATATAGGAGGATTGGTTATCCTGGACCTTATCTACGGATTTCTTGATCCCCGGATTAAAGTGGGAGGAAAGCAGTAATGAAGTGGATTGATTTTAAAGCAGGTATCCAGGATTTTTGGAATGAATTTAAGAGAGTTAAATTTGGTTTATTTGGCTTAATTTTATTATTCATATTTATTCTGGCTATTTTAATAAACCCTTATATCGTACCTTTCCCCGAAGCAAGCAGCCGCTGGAGAGATATTACTTATTGGGAAGATAATCCCGTCAGCGCCCCTCCGGTATGGGTTAACTGGTTTTCTTCTACTAAAAGGGCACCTTCTTTAATTATAGAAGAGCATGCTTTTTCAGAGGAGAAAATGGGGAAAATAAAATTATCCAGAGCGGTTTTTGAGTACGAATATTCCTATGATCTTCCTCCTCTTGATGTTATATTCCATGGTTATGCTATAGGGTCACCGGTTATTATGTTAAGCATAGAAAGACCTGATGGTCAAATTGTTGAACTGGTCAGGAGACCGATATCTAAGAGTGATGGGAAGGAGGTCAGAGTATCGATTGGTAAAGATTCAAGGATCGAATCTTATAACTTTGGCGCTAAGTTCGAAAATTTAGAAGGTAACAGAATCGAAAGAGAAATGGTTAAACCAACCAGTGTTTTGTTTTCTGAGGCAAAAGAAGGGATTTTGGTTTATCCTTCCCCTCTTAAAGGGACTTACAAGTTGATAGCTGAGATTATTCTACCTGGCGAGAATGATGTAGTAGAAGATATCTATTTTACTTTTTCCGGGGGCGTATCGGGTTGGCTGGGGACAGATAGTTCCAAGAGAGATATCTGGAGCGGGGTTGTGGCCGGGGTAAAATGGGCCCTGCTTATCGGATTATTAACTGCTTTTACTGCTGTCTCTATTGGGGTAACCTATGGAGTAATGAGTGCTTATCTGGGAGGATGGAAGGATTCGTTAATGCAAAGAATCTTCGAACTTTTTTTAGGTGTTCCTTTACTTCCGGTATTAATAGTGATGAGCGCCATCTTTAAACCCAATATCTGGATAATGATTCTAATGATGAGTTGTTTTTTCTGGGTAGGACCGGTAAAGACGGTTAGAAGTATGGGGTTGCAAATTAAAGAAGAAACCTATATTGAAGCTGCTCACGCCTTTGGAGCTTCAAGCAGCAGAATCATATTTAAACATATGATACCTATACTTATCCCCTATGCTTTTGCTTCTATGGCTCTTTATGTTCCCAGGGCTATTGTCTATGAAGCATCGATCAGTTTATTAGGATTGGGTGATTCAACAATTGTAACCTGGGGGCAGATACTTCATGATGCCCTAACCGGAGGAGCAGTATTAAATGGTCTGTGGTGGTGGGTTATTCCTCCCGGTCTGTTTATAGCCTTGATGGGTATGACTTTTGCTTTTATCGGTTTTGCTATGGATAAAATTTTACATCCCAAATTAAGGACGAGGTGAAATGGTAGATACAGATAATGTTCTAAAAGTAGAAAACTTAAAGATTAATTTTTTTACCCGTAAAGGGATAGTTTATGCGGTTGATGATATTTCATTTACCTTAAAAAAAGGAGAAACTCTCGGTCTGGTAGGAGAATCAGGATGTGGTAAAACAACTACCGTCTTAGGGTTGATGAAAATGGTTCCTACGCCCGGGGAAATTACCGGTGGTAGGATTTTGATAGGCGGGAAAGATATTATCCCCTTATCTGAGAATAAAATGAGACAAAAAGTGAGATGGGAAAAGATTTCCATGGTCTTTCAGGGAGCGATGAATTGTCTTACCCCGGTATATACTATTGAAAAACAGATGATGGAAACCATTCAAGAACACAAGAATATAGAACGTCTTCAAGCGAAAAAATGCATAATAAATTATTTAAATTTAGTTGGTTTATCAGAAGATATAATTCGTAGGTATCCTCATGAGCTATCCGGGGGGATGAAACAACGAGTGGTGATAGCTACTGCTCTATTTTTAGAACCAGAAATTGTGATCTGTGATGAACCTACCACTGCCTTAGATGTGGTAGTTCAGGCCCAGATTATAAATCTTATAAAGAGATTAAAGAAAAAATTAGGTTTATCAGTGATCTTTATTACTCATGACCTGGCTACAGAAGCAGAAGTTGCCGATCGCTTATTAGTAATGTATGCCGGTAAATTGGTAGAAATTGGAACAAGTGAGCAGATCTACGGCAAAGGAGGGCTAATTCATCCTTATACCGAAAAACTGCTCAAAGCTACTCCCCGACTCCATGAGAAAGTAGAAGAACTTTCTTTTATCCCCGGTACCCCCCCTGATTTGGTTGATCCACCTTCAGGGTGCAGATTTCATCCACGTTGTTCAGAAGCAATGGAAAGATGTAAAAAGGACGAACCTCCTTTAATTAAAGTGGAGCCCGAACACCGGATAGCTTGTTGGAGGAATTATCATGAGTGAATCTATCCTTAAAATTGAAAATCTTCATAAATGGTTTCCGATAAGACGAACCTTCACTCAAATCTTAAAAGGGGAACATGTATGGGTAAAAGCTGTTGATGGTATTACTTTTGATATCAATCAAGGAGAAATCTTCGGACTGGTGGGTGAATCAGGATGTGGGAAGACTACTACCGGAAAATTACTTATGAAACTTTTGGAACCTAGCGATGGAAAGATAATATTTAAAGGGAAAGACGTGACTCATCTCGAGGTAAATAAACTTAAAGAATACCGAAGGAATGTTCAGATGGTCTTCCAGGATCCTTATGCCTCTATGAATCCGAGATTTCGAGCCCGGGATGTCCTTGAAGAACCATTAATTATCCATCAGGTAGGTGAAACCAGGGCAGAACGAGAAAAGATTGTTCGTCGCTCCCTTGAAGAGGTAAGGCTTATCCCTCCCGAAGAATTTATGGAACGCTTTCCTCATATGTTGAGCGGGGGACAGCGTCAAAGGGTGGCCACTGCTCGAACTCTGGTCTTGTCCCCGAGCATGATATTGGCTGATGAGCCGGTCTCTATGATCGATCTATCTACCCGAGCAGAAATACTTCATATGATGAAAACAGTGCAGAGAGAATTGGGCCTAACCTATCTATATATCACTCATGATCTTTCTACCGCTCGTTATTTTACTGACCGGATTGCGGTGATGTATCTCGGTAAGATTGTCGAGATGGGGGGGGCAGATGAAATTATTGATGAAGCAGCTCATCCTTATACCAGGGCTTTAATTGCTGCCGTATGTGAGCCGATTTCCGGCAAATCTAATACTATTAAAGAGATTCCCATTAAAGGGGAAATTCCTTCAGCTGCCAATATTCCTCCAGGCTGTAGATTCCATCCCCGATGCCTTTACGCTAAACCAAAATGTAAGGAAGAAGAGCCTGTTTTTATAGAAATTGAACCGGGCCATATGGTCGCCTGTCATTATCCATCCGTTTGATTAAATATACTGGCCAGTGGGATAAAATTAATAGAGGAAGGAGTTATTTATGAGATGAAAGAGATATTAAAAAACATTTTAGATTGGTTAGAACCGAAAGTAAACTATGCTGATTTAAGATTTGTTCAAACTGAAAAGGAGAACATCGAAGTAGAAAATGGCATCCTCTCTTCCTATAATGTCTCAACTAATAGAGGAGTAGGGATACGAGTATTAGCGGATGGTGCCTGGGGGTTTGCCGCTTCTAATAATTTAGACAAAGCATCTTTACGGGAAACAGCTGCCAAGGCTTTGGATATTGCCCGAGCCTCTGCACTTACTAAAAAAGAAGATATTAGACTTGCTCACGAAGATAAGCATATCGACACTTATATTACTCCTATAACTAAAAATCCCTTCCAGGTTAGTCCTTCAGAAAAGATAGACCTTTTAGTAAAATCTACCAAGATTATGTTAAAAGATAAAGTAAAGAAAAGCGAAGGTTCACTTAGTTTTTATAAGACTTATAAAATATTTGTATCTACCGAAGGTTCTGAAATCGAACAGACTATATTTGAATCAGGTGGTGGAATTGCTGCCTATGCTATCGGTGAAGGAGATTTCCAAAAACGTTCTTATCCTTCCAGTTTTGGAGGGGATTATACTACCCGGGGTTATGAATTTATCGAGGAGATGAATCTATTAGAAAATGCAGAAAGAGTTGCAGGTGAGGCTAATCAATTATTGGCTGCTCCTCCTGCCCCAGAAGGGATAATGGATATTGTATTAGGAGGGTCTCAACTTGCTCTTCAGGTTCATGAATCCTGCGGGCATCCTGTAGAATTGGACAGGGTTTTGGGGAAGGAAATTAGCTATGCCGGAGGAAGTTTTTTAACCCTGGATAAATTAAATAATTTTACCTATGGAAGCCCAAAGGTGACTATAGTAGCTGATGCAACTGTTCCGGGAGGGTTAGGCACTTTTGGTTATGATGATGAAGGGGTTCCCGCCTGTAAAAGTTTTCTGGTAAACAAAGGAAAATTTGTGGGTTATATAATGTCCAGAGAAGATGCCTTTAAATTGGGATTGCCGAGCAATGGAGCTGCTCGAGCAGAAAATTGGAACAGAATCCCCCTGGTTAGGATGACCAATATCAACTTATTACCGGGAAAATTAGAGCTGGATAAGCTTATAGGAGAGATAAAAGAAGGTTTGTATTTAGATTATAATAAGAGTTGGAGTATAGATGACAAGAGATTGAACTTCCAATTTGGCACAGAGATTGCCCGGGAAATAAAAAATGGAAAATTAGGAAAAATTTATAAAAACGCAGTCTATCAAGGCATAACTCCGGACTTTTGGAAATCTTGTGATGGGATAAGTTCTGAAAAATATTGGCATATCTGGGGAGTACCAAATTGTGGTAAAGGGCAGCCGGGTCAAGCGATGCATGTTGCACATGGCACATCTCCTGCGAGATTCAGAAAGGTAAAGGTAGGTGCTTCCAAATGATAGATATAAATTCTGGGAAAGAACTTGTTAATAAGATAAAAAGTTTTATTAAAAATTACGACTTTGAAATAATTGCCTCAGAGGGTAAAAGTGAACTTACCAGATTTGCGGAATCTTACATCCACCAAAATGTGGCAGAGACCAATCTAAATTTAATTGTAAAGGTAATAAATGAAGATAGAATTGGTACAGTGGAGATGAACAGTATTGATGAGTCCACTATATCAAAAAATATAGAAAAGGCAATTGAAGTAACCAAGATTACCCCTAAATTAGATTATCATTATCGTTTGCTGACACCTCAATCATATAAAATAAAAAGCAAACATTCTAAAGATACTGCTAACTTTACCCCTCTAAATCGAGCCCAATTGGTAAAACAACTAATAAAAGAAGTAAACAAAAGAGGGTATGAGGCCGCGGGAGCCTTTAAAACAGAAGAATCTACCCTTCTGGTGGCTAATTCAGAAGGAGTTTTTGCCTTTGACCGGGGGACTAAGGTAGATTTTAATTGTGTTATCACCCGAGATAATTCTACTGCCCATACCTCATTTATAGATAGTGATGTTAATAATTTTAATATAAATAAAATAACTGATGAATTATTAGAGACTGCTTTTAAAAATGTAGAACAGATAGAGATTGAACCGGGGGTCTACACGGTTATTCTTTCTCCGGAAGCAGTTGCGGAAATCTTAAACTATGCCGGCTATATTGCATTTAATGGTAAAATGATTATGGAGGGCAAGAGTTTCGTCTGCAATAATCAAGGCAAAAAGATTTTTCCGGAGACTATAACTGTGTCTGATGATCCTTTTGATGAACTTACTATGCCTATACCTTTTGATCTGGTGGGATATCCTCGGGAAAAGATAGACCTCATTGAAGACGGGGTAATAAAAGATGGAGTTTATGACCATATTACCGCCTTAAAATATAATAGAAAATGTACCGGAAATACTTTACCGCCAGAACAGGCTTCTTTCGGAGCCCTCCCTTTTAACCTGGTGATGAAAGAAGGGAGTAATTCTGTTGAGGAGATGATATCCTCTACTAAAAAGGGTATATATATTTCCCGTTTTCACTATGTCAATATACTCAATCCTATGAGTGTTCAATTAACCGGAATGACCCGCGATGGTACTTTCTTAATAGAAGATGGAAAGATAGCAAGGGCAATCAAGAATATGAGATTCAATACCAGTGTAGTAGATATGTTAAAGGCAGTTGATATGATATCTAAAGAAAGACAAACGAAACCAGGATTTGTCGGCCCGGCAGTTGCCCCCTATCTTCGCACAAATAACTTTACCTTTTCCAGTAAAACAAGCTTTTAAAAAGAAACAGAGGACGGTTTTCTGTTCCTGTTGTGGGAGATAAAAATGGATAAAATTCAGATATTAAAAGATTTAGTAAATACTTTCGGTATAAGTGGCTTTGAGGGGCCGATAAGAGAAAAGATCAAAGAATTGTTTCCTCAAGTAGAATTTAAAGAAGATGAAGTAGGAAATCTTTCTACCACAATAGGCAGCGGAGGGAGACAAATTGCTTTTATGGCCCATATGGATGAGCTTGGTTTCTTGATTAATTATATTGAGAAAAATGGTTACCTGAGATTTAAGCCGATAGGCGGTTGGGATGTCAGAGGTGTCTATAATCGGGTAGTAGATATTGTGACTGATCAAGAGATAGTTCAAGGCGTAATCGGGCTCAAACCACCTCATTTATTAAAGAAGGAAGAATTTAATAAAATATACATCTGGGATGACCTTTATATAGATATAGGAGTGGAAAGTGATCAAGAAGCAACAGGACGGGGAATTATTCCAGTCTTACCGGCCAGACTAAAGAAGGATTTCGTAATACTTAATGAAAAATATGTGGTTACCAGAGGTCTTGATGACCGGGTGGGATGTGCCCTTAATCTACTTCTTTTAGAAAATTTTCTCCATGATCTTCCCAAAAATACTATAACTTTAGTATGGACTGTACAGGAAGAGACTGGATTACGAGGGGCTCAAGCTTTTTCTGCTCGAAATTCTTTCGACGAAGTCTATACTCTGGATACGGTTTCTGCTGGTAACCTCCCCTGGGGGAATTTTTATCAGAGTCCAGCTTGCACAGGGGGAGGTCCGGTAATTAGATTGGCGGATAGAAAAGGGGTATCTTCTTTAAGGCTCAGGAATTTTGTAAAGGGAATTGCTGAAAGAAATAAAATAGAAGTTCAGGAGATTGTAACTGGGGGAACGACTGATGCCGCTGCTGCCTTTGAAGCGGGATTGAATTCAATTCCCTTATGCATCCCGGTAAAATATACTCATAGTCAGGTGGAGATGATGAGCATAGCAGATTACCACAATACCTTAAAATTACTTCTTTTAATCTGCAAGAACTAAATTAATACAGGGGATAAATTAATACAGGGGACGGTTCTCTGTATTAATAATAATTTTTAATTTTAAACCAAATTAACACAGAGAACCGTCCCCTGTATTAATTTTATTTTACAGAGGCGATAAAAATATCTCTAATAGCCAGGAGATCGTCTTTTTTTGGCTTTCTTCCCTGGGATACATTTTCAAAAATAACTCTTCCTAAGGCAGCAGTCATAGAATACAAAAATATATCTCCACTCACTCTTTTACCTGAAGATAAAATAACTTCCCCGAACAGATCGCCCGCTTCCTTCTGTTTTTTTCTTAATTTTTCGAAGAGTTCATTTATTTTTTTCTTACTTTCTTCCTTTTGCATAAAATCATATCCAACTCTTTGCATAATAATGAAAATTTTAGAATTTTCTTCCAAAAGATTTATGTAAAAATCTGTCATCATCTTAATCCGTTGTTTAATATTGTTTGTGGTGGAAATTATTTCGTTAATCTTTCCAAAAATCTTTTTTATATTTACTTCCAGAAGTTGTGAAGCTAAATCTATTTTGGAAGGGAAATAATAATAGATGGTAGGTTTTTTTATTCCTGAAAGCTGAGCGATATCATCCATAGTGGCTTCATAAAAACTTTTTTTAAAGAAGACCTCCCGGGCTGCCTCTAAAATCTTTTCTTTTTTATTAATATTTTCCATTAGAAAGACCACTCTCCCATCAGGTATAGACCCTCCGCACTTCCCATCTGTCCCAGCTTTGAAGTTTGCTCACCCAAAACGGAAACATAAGAAAAAGTAATTGAAAAGTCATCGGTGAAATTATAACTGGCGCCTATAGAATTTATCATACTTCCGTCATGAAGACTGATTATGCCTAAATAATTGGGAGTAAGCTTACTGTTTTCTAATTCCTTTCTGGCATTTAAAGAAATATAAGGAGAACATTGGTCTCCTTCTTCAAAGATAAAACCCCATATATATCCGACATTTAGATAGAGGTCAAAGGAAGTAGTGTAATCTGCGCCAATAGCTGCTTTTAAGTAGGGGTCTTTTAATACATATTCACCTTGTACTTCCCAGGGCTGAGGAACTATATAAGCCAAATCGCCTCTTAAAGTAGCCCCTTCAATCCCCGGAAAATCTCCTTGAAATTCAAAACCGAAAATGTCTTTTTTAGGGTACCCCAATCCTAAATTTAAAGACATCCCGGAAGTTCCGGAAACGGGTTCTACAGTTTCAGGATAAGCATTAAGATAATATCCGTTATAATAACTAATTGCTGCATCAAAAGAAGTAAAACTTCTTCCTAATTTTATTCCCAAAACCGGGTTTTCCGGAAAGGCATGGGTTATATTAACAGAATTTATTTCTATTCCTTGAGCTTGGAATAGAGGAGAAAACATGGAGAGATATAGCTGTTTCTCATATTCCTCAGAAATAAATGAGGGGACAAAATGAGGAAGACATATGGTCTGCAAATAGGTGATATCATTAAAATAGTAAGTTGCATCGACAGCCCAAACTCCACTCTTTCCGGATATATCTGTAAAAGATATCCCAGGCGACGAAGGATTGAAATTATCCAGAGGGCTGAACATATCTGATGAACCCCAATTTACAATCAACCTACCTGTTCTTATATCGAGTTGGGGAATAAGGTCATAAGCACCTATATAAATTTCTTTAGGTATGATCATAAAAGGACTGGGAGCAGAACTATCGCTATATTTAATGATTAAGGCTCCTTCTACAAAAACTTCGTCAGTAAAACTATGAATATAATTAAGGTCTAAATTTAAAGTATTGCTTAGATTATTTTCTGTAAAATTGTATCCTCCCGAATAGGTTAAACTCCCGGAAAAATCTCCGGCATAAGCAGAAACCGAAAATAACAAAATAATAAATACTACCAAAAAAATATTTCTTTTCATAATTATATTCTTTCCTCCATTCATTATTAGTTGTCCAGTTACCCAGTTTACCAGTCTTCCTGTTGACTAGTTAGTTTTGTTAGTAGCAACACGGCGTGCCGTGTTGAAGTTTTCAGTTTTTAGATCAAGTTTCAAGTTACGAGTTGCAAGTTACAAGTAAAATCATCTCTAAGTGAATGGTGACAAGATGGAATTACCGTGTTGTTTTATATTCCTATGAGGGCGTAATAGTAATACGCCCCTACTTGCAACCTGTTACCCATTACTCATCACTTATCACTGTATTTTTTCTATATACTATATACTACATACTATATACTATCTCTAAAGGGTCGGCTTCGACAACGTCCTAATACTAAAGAAACTGGATGATAATTCTACATTATACTCTATTTCTTTTATAATTATTTTGGTGACACGGTTTTCCACCATATCGGTAAATGCAATTTCCAGAGGGGTAACTTTACCCGTATCCTCAACTTTTATTTTATTAATGGTTAAAGTTTTAGTTAATTCACTACCTGTTTCATAAAATTCTACTTTTTTAGCATAAAAATTTTCTTTATCTACATGAAGGATAATTTTTTCATAAGATAGATCTTCTCCACTCGGTAAAACTTCTATAATGTATTCTCTATCTGTTTCTTCTAAAAGTTTTTTTTCATAGTCTTTGTCCTCATAATCCATGCTCATATCTTCATAAGAAAGGCCTGTTCCCATAAATTCATCACCCTTCGAAGAACTAGCGATTCTCCTTGGTTTGTTATAGGCAGGCATATATAAATATATTTTTTCTCCATCATTAATATTTAGAAGAGTTACACCCTTTACCGATTTAGGAGAGAGAAATCTCATAAGAGTACTGGTTTGGTCATCTTCTCCCTTTTGAGAGAACATTATCATCTCTCTTGTTTCTTCTTTCCCGTCTTTATCAATTAAAATCATTTCGGAAATAGTTTTTTGAGTAGTAAAATCAGGTGCCGTCTCTTCCATTTTATCCATTATTTCATCAACGGTTATAGCAGATGCGATGCTTATCGAAAATAATAAAACAACAAATACTGTTAAAAGAAAAATACTAAGTTTTAATTTCATTTCTTTTCCTCCTCTTTAAGTTTTATACTATTTAACAGAATGGGGAGTAAAGTTAAAGTATAAATTACACTTAATAACATCACACTCCCAATAAGTTTTCCAAATACGGCCATCATTTGAATTTCTGAAAAGCCGAGCACAAAGACGCCGGCGGCTACTGAAACAGAATTAAAAACGATGGCTCGACCGGTTCCGGTTAAGGTGATTTTCATAGCTTCAATTTTTGATCTTTTTTTCAGTTCATTTTTATAGCGAGAAATATAGTGGATGGTATAATCAATTCCTGCTCCTATAGCAATGCTGGCAACCATTATGGTCCCTATATTCAAATCGATACTAAGAAGGCCCATTACACCAAAAGCAGTAACTATGGTCAGAGTAATAGGTATCATAGCAAATAATCCTAATAGAAGAGAGCCGAATTGAAGCATAAGCATGATAGATACTGCAATAAACGCTACGATTATACTCTTTGCCTGTCCCCTAAATAGACTGGTGTTTATCTTATCGGTGATTACCGGGATTCCGGTAAGGGTAAATGAAACCATGATATCTCCATTATCATCTGGTACATAAATCTCTTCATCCATCAGATACCATAAAATATCTTTTTCTTCATCGGTCAAATTTTTTCCTATCAGTCTTTCTGTTTCAGACTGAGCAAACCTTACTTTCTCGCGGTTCTGAACAATTTTTTTAGATATTTCTAACCCTTCCAGGAGATAGATTGCATCATCTTCTGACAATGTTAAATTTTCCATTAATTCCCCTAACAAATCATCCTGAGACCCTTTCTCTGTTATGTAATTAGCAAATATGGGAAACAAATCAGTGCTTACTATGCCTAAATCTTCAATTTCCAAAGAAGATACTTTTAAAATTTCCTCCACAAACTCTTTAGTATTTTTTTCAAATTCAGAGTTAGGAGTCTCTGCAATTTTTACGAGCTCTTCTTTTAATTTTTCTGGATTTTCAATTTTAATATTTTTTGCCATAAGAGAAGATATAATTTCTTCAGCTAACTTTTGGTAATATTCCAATTGTCCATCTTTCTCTATTTCAGAGAACCCGATGGTTCTGACTTTTTTGGGAATTTTTTCTATAAATTTGTACATCTCGGTTATTGCGAAATCAAGGGAGGAAGAAGTCATCTCCTTTGTGCTTATCTGTAATAAAGTGTCTTCATTATTCTCACCGATCATTGTGGAAATATATTCGTTGTCTCCGGCAAAGAACCATAAATTATCAATCTTCTGCTCGCTTGCAGGAATTATATTTTTATTTTCCATAGCATCATTA
>JABUBM010000015.1_pt1 | contig 42418 bp, 38 predicted proteins | sample 7240321 | NCBI WGS metagenome assembly JABUBM01 (sample SAMN07256344, study PRJNA390944) | subsurface metagenome | isolation source: Methane hydrate marine sediment | place: Pacific Ocean: Eastern North Pacific, ODP site 1244 | collected 2002
AAAAGGAGTATAAGAGTATTGCTGCCGGGATAGAATGGGCCGATGAATGTTTGCAGTTGATTGAACAAAAGAAGAGAAAAGAAAAGAGGATTTGAAAAGAAGAGAACACACTAAACAAAAAGAAGATTTGATCCAACAATTAAAAAAAAGATCGAATTTATCAAAAAGGAAGATAGCTATTTTAATTGGAGTAAATCGGGAAACGGTAAGAAAAGTATCAAAAGAATCGTCCCCTTGACATTCATTGCGGAAAGGAGTTAGAAAAGGAAAGCTTTGGTTAAAAAATCTTTAAAAAGCAGATAAAGAAAAATAAATCAGAAGTAATCGAAAAATAATTTTTAAATTTATATTAACATTATTTAAAAAAAATTTATAATTATTGATTATATAATTAATTAATAATCGTTTGTCCATACAAAAAGGAGTCAAAATATGAATATCGGTATTATTATATATTCTCAGACCGGGAACACCAATTCCGTCTCCCTGAAGTTAAAGGAGAAACTTTCCGTAGCCGGACATTCGGTGGGTATAGAACGGATAGAAATTTCCGGTGAATTGAGTCCGAGAGCAACAAATTTCCAACTCAAAACGAAGCCCGATGTCGACAAATACGATGCATTAGTGTTCGGTGCTCCAGTACAGGCCTTTTCCTTATCACCGGCAATGAAAAGTTATCTAACCCAGACGGCATCATTAAAGGGTAAAAAAGTTGCTTGTTTCATCACCAAGCACTTACCCTTTTACTGGACCGGTGGAAACCAAGCAATAAACAAGATGGAAAAAATCTGCAAATCTAAAGACGGGGAAGTCTGTGGATCAGGGATGGTAATCTGGAGCAGTAAGCACCGCGAAAAAAAGATTACCGATGTGGTTGAAAAATTGAGTAGATTGTTTTGATTGCATTTTAGCGTAAAATAAACAGAAGGAGCATTTTTCTATGAGTACGGAAATTTATTACTTTTCGGGAACAGGTAATTCGTTACACGTAGCAAAAGAACTACAAAAACGACTTCCAGAAACAAATCTTATTCCGATTGTAAGCCTACTAAACAAAGATGTTATTAAAACCAACGCAGAAACAGTAGGTTTTGTGTTCCCTATATATTTTACAACTGTACCTGTCCCTGTACGACGATTTCTTAAGAAGCTTAATCTGAAATCGGCCAAGTATACTTTTTCAGTGGTGACACGGATTGGTACCTTTTGTGTTGCAAACATCAACGTAAAAAGGATACTGAAGAAAAAAGGGAAAAGTCTAGATTCTCAGTTTATCCTCAATATGGCTAATAATTCACCGACTGGTTTGAAACCGGGAAAGGGTGATGAAAACTGGGTAAATCAGATAAATGAGAAAAAAGTATTACAGCTTGAATCTGAGGTTCAGTCCCGTCTTGATTCGATACATAAAATCATATTAGCTCAAGAAAAATATCCGAAAAAAGCCTTTCCAAATCCTTTTTTATCTCTTTTGGAACGGATCATGTATCTCCTAACTTACAACACAAAAACTCAAATCAACTTCTATACTGATTCAACATGTACAGGTTGTGGGACGTGCGAAAAAGTATGTCTTTCCAGAAAGATAAAGATGCACAATAAGCAACCGGTATGGCAAAAAGATGTAAACTGTTATTACTGCTACTCATGCTTCAATTTTTGTCCCGCACAGTCGATATTGGTCAAAAATAAGTATACTAAAAAAGATGGTAGGTATTTTCACCCAGACATTAAAGCAAATGACATTGCTGAGCAAAAACGATTTAAACAATTACTCAGATGAAACCTTGTGAAAAAATCTTCGAATCCAAAAACGCAACCGTCTGCGGATCAGGAATTGTAATCTGTAGCAGTAAGAGCCGCGAAAAAAGATTACCGATGTGGTTGAAAAATTGAGTAGATTGTTTTGATTGTATTTCGGCGCAAAAAAAACAGAAGGAGCATTTTTCTATGAGTACGGAAATTTATTATTTTTCGGGAACAGGAAATTCCCTGGCTGTAGCAAGGGATGTTGCAGGAAAAACCAATGGGAAATTGATTTCCATCCCTTCTGTAATGGATAAAGAAAGTATAAAAACCGATGCGGATGTGATCGGTATTGTTTTTCCGGTTTATCATGGAGATATCCCTTTTATCATCAGAAGATTTGTAACTAAGATGAATAACCTGGACAAAAAGTACATATTTGGAGTTTGTACATACGGAGACAGTCCGGGGCTTTCCATAAAATATTTAGATAAAATTATTAAATCACATGGTGGCAAACTTGCTGCGGGGTTTGCTGTGAATATGCCCTCTAACTATATTACCCCTTCTTTTGTACTAAATGGGTTTTTCAAATCCTTTGTACTAAATGAGACTACTATAGAAAAACAGCAAGAAATGTTTATCAATTGGAAGAAGAAACTTGAAAGTATTTATGAATCTGTTCACACCCGAAAAGAAGGTGTATTTGAAACAAAAACAGATATAAAGATACTCTTGGAACATTTTCTCCACCTAAAAGAAACATTAGGAAAAACTTTCTGGCTGAAGATAGCTGGTTTTGAAGGACATACAAATCTGCCTTTTCAGGAGAGCCTTCAATTGATGGACTGGGGCTTTAAATGTGATGATAAATGCAACGGATGTGGAATTTGTTCAAAGGTTTGCCCTGTGCGGAATATTAAAATGGTTTGCGATACACCTGTATGGCAGCATCATTGTGAACAATGTTTTGCATGCCTGCAATGGTGTCCGAAAGAGGCAATACAATTCGGCAGTAAAACATCGCACGGGAAAAGATATCACCATCCCGATGTAAAGGTATCAGATATGATGATATGTGAAAAAAAGTAGTTGCAATTAATCAAATGAGGAGGTTCAAATGAGTATTGTATCAAAAATAATAGGCACTGGATTACCTTTTCTCTTCACGATTGTTACTGGTATTTGGCTTAGCAATTCCGATAAGCCGTTAAGTACCTTAATTTTTAACATCCATAAGTTTGCAGCCCTTGCGGCAGTGATATTCACAGCTATTGTAATTCGCAATTTGCTCAAGAATGTTGAAATCAAGACAGTTATATTAACCTTGATTATAGTCACGGTATTATTTGTTCTCACATTATTTATCTCTGGTGCTTTGCTGAGCCTTGGAAAGCCAGTAAATGATATAATATTGACTATCCATAGTGTAACGACGATTCCGACAGTGATCACCACAGCTATGATAATTTTCCTTTTGGTAAGCAGAAAGTAGTAATGATAAATAATATTTTAACAATGGCGAAAACTATCGGGTAGTTGACTTGAAATAGGTTAATAAATCAGTTCAAGTAAAACTCCACCATCCGTGGCTTTGCTCCTTAAGTTTTGTATATCCATCTGCCCAGTTATTTTTTAAGGGACGCGGCGTTACCTTACTCCTTGACCTTGACCCTCGACACGATTACTAATTTATTTGATTTTATTTAAGATATCGGGTATAATTTTTACAAATTTTTCTTGGAAACTGATTATCCTATAGTTAGCGCCAGGAAGAGGCTTAAAATTTAAAAGTAATCGTAAATTATAAATAATGGTGAGGAAAAATGGATTTAAAAATTATCAAAAAAGATCTCAATAAGGAGAATTTAAAAATACTTAAAGGTACCCTTGGCAAAATGAATCCGAATATAGGGAAAAAATTAATTTCCTGGGTCCTTCAACACCCTCGTTATCTTAAAAGTTTTTTTCCTCTTTATCGAGCCTATTCCAATGCCCAACAAACCCGGGAAAAAAAATTAGAAAACGGATTGCAAGTACCTTCGACTTTAATCATAAGTATTACTCCCCGTTGTAATCTTAATTGTGAAGGATGTTATTCCTCAACTGCTGGTAATATCCAGCGTTGTAAAAGTTCAAAAAATAATAATCCGGCCAAAACCCCGCTAAATCGTGAACAATGGCGTAAAGTTATAAAAGAAGCCGGTGAATTGGGAATATTCGTTAATATAATTGCCGGTGGGGAACCTTTTTTATTCCCTGAATTGATAGAACTTTGTGGAGAATTTAAAGACCAAACCTTTGTAATTTTTACCAATGGAACTGCTCTTACTCAAGCTGATTATAACCTCTTAAAAAGCTCAACCAACTTGGCTATCATTGTGAGCATAGAAGGAAGTCGTGAATTTACTAATAAAAGAAGAGGGAGTGGAGTCTACGAAAAAGCCTTAAATACAATTAAAAACCTTGACCAAATAGGCGTACCTGCAGGAATATCTGCCACTATTACCCGGATGAACTTTAGGTACTGGATGAATCCTGAAAATATCGATAATCTAATTAAACAGAATATAAGAATACTCTTTCTGATTGAATATATTCCCCAGACACCTCTACCCCAGATAAAAACAGCTGTAACAGATCATTCAATGAAATCTTCCCTGGATATGATTCCATCCGATCACTCTCTCCTCCTTAAACCAGAAGAAAGAAGAAAATTTAGGGCACAAATCCTAAAATTTCGTTCGACTAAACCTATTTTTATAATTCACTCACCAGGTGATGAAGAATATTTCGGAGGATGTGTATCAGCTGGAAGGGGTTTTGCTCATGTTACCCCGGCAGGAGATCTTACCCCCTGCCCGGTATCAAATATTGCCACCCATAATCTTACCAATTCTACTTTACGGGAAGGATTGGCCAGCCCCCTCTTTAAAGAGATATGTAAGAACGAACACCTGCTGGAAACCGAAGGTATGCCCTGTGCTTTGTTTGCCCATCCCGAGGAAGTCTCCGCCCTGGCGAAGTTAGTTGGAGCTTACAAAACAGATTTAGATATTTTGTGACAGGGGACGGTTCTTTGTCACACTCAGGCTTTACACATTTTCCCCATTTGTCATTCCCGCGAAAGCGGGAATCTATCTTCTCTTTTCCATCTAAATACTATTCAGCAACAACTAATACATCTCGTAACTATTTTTTTAAAAAAAGAAGGATTTATTAAAACCTTTGTCGTATATTAGTTTAAAAATGTAGAAAAATTGAAAAAGACTAATTCCTTTAGCCCGCTGGTGGCGACTTAATAAGATAAATATATATTCTTAAAATATGACAAACGAAACGTCCCCTTATCTTTCCAGAGGAAATCAAAAATATGACACCAATAGAAATAATGGCTCTTGTAGCCGCAATAATTGTACCCATCAAAATAATTATGCTTTTGAGGAGCCATAAACCTTGGTTTGTTAATAACTTTACTTTAAAGGAGGTTTAAGAATGGAAGAAAAATCGATCATCATTATTGGTGCAGGGATCGCAGGATTATCAGCAGGCTGCTATGGACAGATGAACGGTTATCGTACACAGATTTTTGAAATGCACGATTTGCCGGGAGGTTTATGCACATCATGGAATCGCAAGGGATATACAATAGACGGGTGTATTGGTTGGCTGATGGGATCAGGTCCGAGTTTTAATTATTATAAAGTATGGCAGGAATTAGGCGCATTGCAAGGGAAACACATAATCGATCACGAAGAATTTTTACGTGTTGTAGATAATGAAGGAAAAGCTTTAATCATTTATAGTGGCCTGGATAAACTTGAACGGCATTTGAAAGAACTTGCTCCGGAGGATGCGGATGAAATCATTAAATTGATACAATTAGCTAGAATTTGTTCAACTTTTAATCCTCCCATTAAAAAAGCCCCAGAGTTGATGGGATTAGTAGATCTGATAGCCTTTTTATTTAAGGCTAGACCATTCCTGAAAATCAATTCCAGGTATAAAAATATCACTCTTCAGGATTATGCAAAGAAATTCAAGTCACCCTTCCTCCGAAAGATGTTTCCATTTCTCCTTGTAGATGTATTCAGTCTTATCATGATGCTCGGAGTACTTCATAAAAAATCAGCAGGATACCCTGAAGGTGGTTCGCTTGAGTTTTCGCGCGGAATAGAGCGGCGTTATCTTAACCTGGGAGGTACAATTCACTACCGCTCACCGGTTGTAGAAATAATAGTCGAAAACAACCGTGCTATGGGTGTTAAATTGTTAGATGGCAGCATACATCGTAGTGATATGATCATCTCGGCTGCTGATGGTCGCACAACCATTTTTGACATGCTTGGAGGAAAGTACATCAACAGCAAAATACAAGATTATTATGACAATTTTCCTGTTTTTCCACCTAAGATTCTTATATCCTTAGGGGTAAACCGTACATTTGATGGTTTCCCTCACTGGGTTATTTTCCTTCTCGATACACCTGTAGTTATCGGTGGACAAGAACAAACCTCCTTGGGTGTCGAGATATATAATTTTGATCATACCCTTGCTCCTCATGGAAAAACGGTTTTAAGAATCCTATTTGATGCTGATTATACCTATTGGTACAACTTAAAACAGGATCCTGGTCGCTACAAGATGGAAAAGGAGAAAATTGCTGAAACAGTGATTTCACTTTTGGATAAACGTTATCCCGGATTGGCAGCGCTTGTTGAAATGTTTGATGTTGCGACACCTATAACTTGGGTACGTTATACAGGCAATTGGAAAGGTAGCTATCAGGGATGGCAGCTTACCGAAAAGACCATGCCTCCTTTCAGAATGAGCAAAAAACTCCCGGGGCTCGAGTCTTTCTATATGGTTGGACAATGGGTTGAACCGGGCGGGGGCCTACCCCCAGCTGCATTATCAGGCCGTAATGTAATTCAACTTATCTGCAAGCAGGATAAAAAGCCTTTTAAAACAACTCTTCCGTAGCAGAAATTCATGATATTCGTTGAAATAATAGGGACACCCATTTTCATTGACATCACTTCTACTTAAAAGATATATAATCTATATATGCTAAGAATAGCACGAATCGTTGCGGCGGGGGTACCCGTACCATTTCACTCAAAGAGGGAATTATCGACAAAAGATTTATAATTATATTGAGAAAGAATCTAAATGATGAAAGGAGTTTATAGGGATGCCTGATAATCCCGATGAAATGAAAGGGATCAGGGAAAAGACCAGGACAGGTCGGCCTTTGGGAACGAATGATTTTATAGAAAGACTTGAAGAGCAGCTTAAGAGACTTTTTAAGTTAAAGCCCAAAGGAAGGCCTAAGAATAAAGTTGATAAATAGGTGTCCCTATTATTCTCTACTATTATTCTCTATTATTCTACTATTATTCTATTATTCAAAAAGGAGAAAAAGAGAGGAACAGAAAAGCTGATTTTTGTCTAAATAAGGCAGATAAATATATATAGAATTAGAGTATTATCAGTTTTTATAGGAAAAAATAGCAAGGCTTTAAAACGTAGAAAATACAAGGGTTTCAGCGTTTTTTTGTTATATGGGGTGTTGGTGGTACTTCTAAAATATGGAGAAAATAAGGCGAAAAGGGCTAAAAGTTGTATTTTTAAGGGGCTGAAAGCCTTGCAATATAAGGGTTTCAGAGAAATATTGTCGTAGCTGCGTTTTTCGAGGAGGCCTAGGGTGATTGTTCATATTTTTAAAATAGACGCTTAAGATAGCTTAAAATGGCTTATTTTAGGTGTGGCTGGAAAGCCTTATTATATAAGGCTTTCAAGAAGGTATTTTCCCACAGGTTTTACACATTTTCCCCATTTTTATGTAAAATATTGTTAGTTTTAATCCCTCTGTCATTGCGAGATTTCGAAGAAAGCGCGGCAATCTGGAGCAGCCGTCAAGGCTGAGAATCTAATGGAGTGAAAGTCTCCTATCATCAATTAATCGGTTTGGATGATTAGCATATCCGGAATATGGGGAGGTAACAAACCATAGTGTGCCCGGATGTAAAAGCCATCGCGGCTTATATTAATATAAAGTAATATAATGTCGGAACAGTCAGGATGGCGAGCAAACCCGGAGGCTGGAAGGCTTTAACGAATACTGCAGCCCCGAAAGCGCTCCCCTTCAGAAGCTGTTGAAGGGATTATGCTTGGCGCCGACCCATTAGATTGTTGGGGAAGGCCAATGTTCTACAGGAAGAAACGGTTAAAAGCACTGTAGAAGCAGCCGGGGTAGGGGTTCTGGCATCTGGGTAAAGATTCTTTAGAGATAACGACGGGAAGATTCTAATTCCAGCTGGGGTAGCAACAACCAGCAAAGACCTGTCTTCTAGGGAAAACCGAAATAGACATGGAGGATTTGGGATTGGCGCATGAGGTCATAGTAGCGATGAAGGAAGGGTAATGTCTTCCCAGGTATAAGTTAATTATACCCCTTAGTAAGCTAACAACTTATATAGGGCGAAGGACCTCTGGGCACTTGGGCGTCAATAAAGATAACAGGGCTCTGAACCTGACAAATATTCTTTAATAAGACTAGCGCTTTAGTAAACTAAATAGCCATGGGGGTATATGGGTGCTACCATTTAAGCTTGAGGTTATATTGGGAAGGCTAATGCGTGATTGATCCAAGGTCAGAACCGGATTCGGGAAAACCGACTGTCCGGGATCGTAGGGGGGCTTATGGAAACGTGGGTTATGATGGAGCTAGGAACCCGTCACACAATCGAAAGAGTGTGAATCGGAAACTCTTCATCTAAGGCAGCGCGCGCCATATTTCTATCCCGACCATTACTTCCTTTTTATCTTTCATCTTCATTCTGCTTAGATTTCTGTCATTCCCATGAAAATGGGAATCTGTTTCTATCTATTTTATATCCTTTGCCTTATTTCCCTGAAATATTTATCAAAGTAATAATATATTACATAAACTTGTAATAATAAATAACATATGTTATAGTATGTATGGTTATATGATTTTAAAGGAGCGAGGTGTAATAAAATGCCTACATTATATAAGAATTTAGGTTTTAAAGTTAAAAAATTAAGAGAGAAAATAGATATATCACAGTCCGGTTTGGCTGAAGCATTAGGTGTAGACCGGGTGACCATTTCAAAAATTGAAAACGGAGAAAGAAAAATATATGCAGAGGAAATAATAAAGCTTTCTGAGTATTTTAATATCTCTTCAGATGTATTGCTTGATTTAAAAGAAGATATAGAAGTAATCATTGAAAAAAATACAACTAAGCAGAAACCAAAAAGGGAAATACGAATAAGCGTTCCCCCGAATAAAATAGGGACAGATACCTATTTTATTGACATTACATCACCAAGACCTATAATCTATATATGCCAAGAATAGCACCAATTGTTGCAGTGGGCTACCCGCACCATATCACTAAAAAAAAGAAATGATCAACAAAAGATATTTACTGGTGATACCGACCGAATAAAATATCTTTCCATTTTAAAAGAGGAAAATCGTCGCTATCACCTGATCATATTACTTCACTGTCTTACGTCTAGTCATCTGCACTTCATGGTGGTTCCCCAAAGAGAAGATACCATGAACCAAAAGAATGGAAGAAATTTATAGAAGCATCTGACCATCCCGATGAAATGGAAGGGGTCAGGGAAAAGACCAAAATAGGCCGGCCTCTTGGAACGAATGATTTTATAGAAAGGCTTGAGGGGCAGCTTAAGAGGCTTTTTAAGCTAAAGCCAAAAGGAAGGCCTAAGAAAAAAGTTGATAAATAGGTATCTGCCCTATTATCTACTACAGGTTTTACACAACTTCCCCATTGTCTTTTCATTTTCTCTTCTTTTTTAATTTTTTAAAATTAACAACAACAGCAAATTTTTTTACTATTTGTAGTTGTTGTATTGGTATTGTTATATTGGTATTGTTAGTAGGTAATTTTTACCCTATGTTAAGAGTAAATTTTTCCTCTATATAGGGGAAAATATTACCTATTAGTAGAGTATTTTTTACCTTCTTTTCTGCCGAATTTCAAACGAAAGAAAATTATTTGTAAAATAAAACCAAAGTCTCAGTATTTCCTTTTACTTGTAACCCGTACCCTGTAATTTGCAAGCCGTAACCTAAATATTTGACCGTGCGACTAACAGACAGATAAACTATATTTTCTTAAATTTTGCATCTCGCAACTATTTTTTAAAGAAAGAAGGATTTTTTAAAAACTTTGTCGTATTAATATTAAGATATAGAAAAATTGGAAAACACTAATTCCTTCAGCTCTCTGATGGTGATTCAATGAGGTAAATATATATTCTTGAAGTGTGACAAAGAACCATCCCCTGCCACACATAAGCTTAGATACAATTAAAATATTACCTAAAAAATTTAATCTTGAAGGTAGTTTAAAAAAATTAGAAGGGGTAATAGAGATGAATCCTGTATTAAAGGTTATTTATGAAAGAAAATCGATAAGGGCATATGAGAATAGGGATATACCTAAAGGCATAAAGGATGAAATAATAAAGGCTGCCATGAAAGCTCCAACTGCTGGAAATATGATGCTATATTCAATCATTGAAGTTACTGAACAGTCAACAAAAGATACTTTGGCTAAGACATGTGACAATCAGCCTTTTATAACTAAGGCTCCTTTGGTATTATTATTTTTGGCAGATTATCAAAGATGGTACGATTATTTTATTAACTCTGAAGTACCTGAACTATGCAAAAGAATGAATATTAAAATGAGAAAACCTCAGGGAGGTGATTTGTTTTTAGCATGTTCCGATGTAATTATTGCTGCTCAAAATGCAGTAATAGCTGCAGAATCCCTTGGTGTGGGTTCATGTTATATAGGTGATATAATGGAAAACTATGAAATTCATAGGGAATTATTTGACTTACCTCAATATGTATTTCCAATTGTACTTCTTTGTTTTGGTTATCCAACAAAGCAGCAAAAGGAAAGGGGGCAAACTCGTAGATTTGATAAGCAGTTTATTGTATTTAAGGATAAATATAGAAGGCTAAACAAAGAGGAGTTTAATAACATGTATAAAGATTTAGAAGAGAGGGTATTTAAGTCTAATAATTTTCTACCAGGGGCACAGAATATAGGTCAGCATTTTTTCTTAAGAAAATTTAATGCTGATTTTTCAAAGGAGTTGAATCGTTCTGTACGGGAGATTCTTCAGAATTGGCTGCATAGATGAATAGAACGAAGTATAGGAGTCTTGCAACATAACAAGGGGTATGCCATATTAGCAATACGACCAGGCCACTCCCTGAAGGAAGATAGATATTTTAATTGGAGTAAATCGGGAAACGGTAAGAAAAGTGTCAAAACAACCGTTCCCTTGATTATTTAAATAGATTTCGAAAGATTGAAATTTCATTTTTATAAGGAGATAGTATGATGAATAATAGAAAAAGACTTTATATTTTATGGAGCAATCAAGATCCGGTGACTGCTGAAAAAATGGTTTTTATGTATGCTCTTAATAGTAAATTGAGGAAATGGTGGGATGAGGTCATAATAATAGTATGGGGAGGTCCTACAAAGTTAATTACCGAAAGCAAACAGATACAGGATAAAATTAAAGATTTAATCAAGGAAGGAGTAGAATTTTCTGCTTGCAAAACATGTGCTGAACAATTAGGTGCAGTCGATGTTTTGGAAAAACTTGGAATCGAGGTAAAGTATTGGGGCCAGCCTTTGACGGATATTATTCAAAATGGAGAAAAATTGATAAGCATTTAAGTTTTCCCCGGAGACCGCGTTGCAATAGCTAATAATTCGATAATTCTTTCTATTATAAAAAGACATGAGGTTAAATATTTATTTTTGGTCCCATGTTCTTATACGTTAAGTGAAGTATTGCCATGTATTATACGAGGAGGCAAGTTATGAGAATTGAACATGTGGCTATCTGGACAGGAGATCTTGAGCGTTTAAAAAGATTCTATACTAAATATTTTAACTGCACAGCAGGGAATAAATATCGTAATGGGTCAAATGATTTTGAGTCATACTTTCTATCTTTTGATAACAGCGCTCGTCTTGAATTAATGCAAATGCCATCAATACCTAACAATTTAAATGATCCAAAGATACAATATGAAGGAATTATTCACATTGCTATATCAGTTGGTAGTAAAGAAAATGTGGTTGAAATTACTGAAAAGCTACGATCTGATGAATATACAATTGTAAGCGAGCCGCAAACAACAGGTGATGGGTATTTTGAAAGCTGTGTGCTTGATTCAGATGGAAATCGAGTAGAAATAACAGTTTGAGGAGGTGATACTTCCTCGCACCTTGCAACTCTTTTATAAAAAAGAAGGACCTTTAAAAACTTATTATCCATATCTCTTTTCTCTTGCAGTTAGAACAAATCCTTTTGATGCAAATGCATCGGTAGAGGTTAAATAGATAGTTGCTTGTGCTAACCAAAGCAAGCCTACCCTAGAGAAAGCAGGGGAAGCAATCTCAATACATCGTTCTGTCATTACACGAGTTGAAGACATGATACAATTATTATCGAATAATATAAGAAGAGGTAGAAATGTCAAGGGACGGTTCTTTTGACAATAAAATATGACAGTGGTTCTGTGGCGTCTTTTTTAATCAAATAATTATTCAAAAAGGTGAAAAATATAAAAACAGGAAAACTTGTTTTTTGCTAAATAAGGAAGATAAATATATACAGAATTAGAGGATTATCAGTTTTATAGAAAAAAATGGTAAGGCTTTAAAACGCAGAAAATATAAGGGTTTCTGCGTATTTTTGTTATATGAGATGACGGTAGTGTTTCTAAAATAGGGAGAAAATAAGACAAAAATGGTTAAAAATTGTATTTTCAGTAAGCTGAAAGTCTTGCAAAATAAGGGTTTTAGCGAAATATTGTCGTAGCAGCGTTTTTTATGGTGGGTTAAGGTGATTGGTCATATTTTTTAAAATAGGCGCTTAAAATGGCTTATTTTAGATGCAGGTGAAAACCCTTACTATATAAGGCTTTCAAGAAGGTATTTTTCCACAGACTTTACACACTTTCCCTATCTTTTCTTTTTTCTATATACTCAATTCTCGATACTATGTACCGTTCTTTCCCACAATTTCTACCCGGATCTTATCTTGGACTATATATCAAATATTATATACTATACACTATTTTATCTGATAATATTTGACAAAGATTAATCTTTATTTTATAATAATTCGTATACGAAATATTATTATGCAAAATATAAAAAAACGGGAGGAAACTTTTAAATGTCGAAATTCGAAAGTATTTCCCAAATCATTAGCCTAAATAGAAATTTTAATAGAACTTTGAGACATGAATTTCATGGTTTAATGCAGGATTCAGGTTTTACATTTCCCCAACTTTCTGTTATTTCTATATTGGCTAAAAACGGAAAACAAAAAGTAAGCGATATTAGTGAGAAAATGGGATTATCCGATAGTACTGTTTCAGGCATTTTAGATCGCCTCGAACAGAAGGGAATCATAGAGCGCAAACGCTACAAAGATGATAGAAGAGTAGTAAAAATTTACTTGAGCAAGGGGAGTCAAGAAATATGCCAAGAATTTCATCGGAAAAGGGAAGAATACTTTTCTCATTTACTTAAAGAACTTTCCGAGCAGGAAATAAATGATATTATTAAGGGTTTAGAGATTCTAAATCGTGTCGTTTGCGATAAAAAAAATACTAAAATTTGATGTTAAATGCTGAGTACGAATAAAAAATGAAGAAATTACAATAGGAGAAAATTTATGAAAGAAATGAGTACTAGACTGGGAAAAGAGAAGATCAGCAAACTTTTAGTCAGCCTATCTGTACCCGCATCCATGGGAATGATTGGGAATGCATTATATAATTTAGTAGATACAATTTTTGTAGGAAGAGGAGTAGGTGCAATAGCCATTGGTGCATTGACCGTATCTTTCCCTATTCAAATGATTATAATGGCTTTTGCTATTATGATAGGAATGGGTTCAGCTTCCGCTATTTCAAGAAGCCTGGGAGCCAATAATGTTGAAAGAGCAAATAATGTAACCGGTAACTCGTTCTTTTCTATCGTAATTTTTAGTTCAATTATCGCAATATTGGGTTTGACTTTTACCGAACCTTTACTAAGATTGGTCGGAGCAACCGATACAATATTGCCATATGCCAGGGATTATATCACCATTATATTTTACGGAAGTGTATTCCGTTCTTTTGCCATGTCGACCAATAATTTGATCAGAGCAGAAGGAAATGCCAAAGTAGCCATGATTTCTATGTTTATTGGCGCAGGGTCAAATATTATTTTAGATCCAATATTTATCTTTGTATTTAAATTAGGGGTAAAAGGTGCTGCACTGGCAACCATTATTGCTCAGTTTTTTGCTTTTCTCTATATCATACGCTATTTATATAGTGGTAAAAGTTCCTTAAGGGTAAGGTTTCATCATCTAAAACCGAGGATATCCATTATTAAGGAAATTGTTACCGTAGGTATGGCTTCATTTTTCAGGCATATCTCCGGTGGAATAGCCGGTATTATCATCAATACCTCTTTAAGTTTTTTTGGAGGAGACGTTGCTTTAATTATTGTTGGGATCCTTCAAAGGGTAACCATGTTTGTATTTATGCCGCTGTTTGGCGTTGTTCAAGGAATGCAACCCATTATCGGATTTAATTATGGTGCTAAAAAATATGAACGGGTAAAAGAGACTTTAAAAATAACTATCTTAGTTACTACAGTAATGGCAACACTCGGATGGTGTTTTATTGAACTATTCCCTTCGCTTGTGTTTAACATCTTCACATCAGAAAGTGAAATCATTAAAAAAGGTGCTCCCATAATAAGAATTGTTATTTCCATGATTCCGTTAATCGGTATTCAAATTGTTGCTGCTGCTCTTTTTCAATCATTAGGGAAAGCAGTCCCATCCTTGATATTATCCCTGCTTAGACAGGTATTGCTTTTTATACCACTTGTCATTATTTTGCCAAGAGTCTTTGGATTAGGTATTATGGGAATTTGGATTTCTTATCCGATTGCTGATGTTCTATCAGTTATCCTTACTGTTTTTTATTTGAGGCATGAATTAAAAAAGATGAATTTATGGTTTGACAGCAGTGCTATAAGAGAAGAACTAGCTGATTCAATTTAAAAAAATTACACCTTATACTTATATGGATGCAAAAAAGAGGTGAAAATACAAAAGATTTGAGAAAAAAATTTGAAAAATTTTAGAAGCAGCAACAGCAGCAGGGGAAAAATTATACCCAAATGTTGTTGCTGTTCTATTTGTTACTGTTCTTACTTGTTGCTGTTAGTGTGGAAAAATTCCAGTAGGGGGTAGGAGAATGTTCACCCCATCATACGGAGATTGATGAAGAATTTGAGGAAAATGATTTTATTTTAAAAAAAGAAGGATTTTTTAAAAGTTTTGTCGTATTAGTATTAAGGTGTAGAAAAATCGAAAAAAAATTGAGCGGGAAGATGAAAAGTGATATTTCAAGCCCCCTTAATTTGTTATAAACAAATTGTCACTCATTATTGGGGTGAAGAAGAGAGGTCAGGTCTCAACGTTTAACGTAACTTCTTTCTGAAGGAGGCTATTTTGAAAAGAGTACCCGAAAAAGACGTGGAACAGTTCTGGAAGAAAAAGGAAGAGGATATTGGAGAGAAAATTAAAGGGAGGAGTATGGCTCACTTCATCGGTGGCTATCGGAACTTTTCCGGACCGATCTTGGGAATTTCATTCTATACCGAGAGCGCTTTTTATTTTCAGACTTTTCCCCGGCGAAACTTGCTCTTTTCTTTTATGAGAGCTGAGCAGCCGGAACGCGAAGAGAACCAGTTAAATTTTCGCATTCTCTGGTCCGATGTAGAGAAGATTGATCTTCCTCCCAGAAAACATCCTTTTTTGGCACTTTTATCTCCTGCAGATTATCGAATTTTCATTGACTATCAGAGCAACGGGCAAAAAATGACCTTAACACTGACCATGCACTGTCTGGAGGATTGCAGCAGGTTAATCGATTTTTATAAAGATCACAAAACAAAAAAGGAATGGTAAACTATCTATCAGCTGATTAAATTACACCAGTTTTTGGCTGTCATAGGGATGATTATGGCAATGAAAGATAACAGTGGTTCTGTGGCATATTTATTGATTAAATAATTAACTAACAAGGAGAAAAATAGAAGAACAGATAAACTGATTTTTAGCTAAGTGTGTCAGGGGACAACGGTTCTTTGTCACACTAAGGCTTTATAACTTTTCCCCATTTGTAAGTAAATATTGTTAGTTTTAATCCCTCTTGTCATTCCCGCGAAAGCGGGAATCTATCTTTTCTTTCCATCTAAATACTATTCAGCAACAACTAATACATCTCGCAACTATTTTTTAAAGAAAGAAGGATATTTTAAGCCTTTTGTCGTATTAATATTAAGGTGTAAATAAATTGAAAAAGACTAATTCTTTTAACTGCTGGTGGCGATTCAATAAGGTAAATATATATTCTTAAAGTGTGACAAAAGAACCGTCCCCCTGACACGCCCCCCTTTTTTGGAGTTAAATATGGTACAAAATTTACTAAAAAAAATAAAAAACTGGGCTTATAAAAATAATGATCTTGATTCTCTACTACTTGTCGGTTCTTACGCAAGCAATAAAGCTCATCAAGATTCCGATATTGATTTAGTTCTAATTTTCAATGACCCTAAAAAATATGTTAACAATTTAGATTGGATAAAAGAATTTAGCGAAATTGAAAGGCATGAAATAGAGTATTGGGGCAGAGTAACATCAATTAGAACTTGGTATAAAAACGGGATAGAAGTAGAATTTGGAATCACTTCTGCAGAATGGGCAGGAATACCAGTTGATAGTGGAACCTTTAGAGTAGTTTCTGATGGCTCAAAAATTTTGGTAGATAAATCAAAGAAATTAGAACAGCTTTTACTGGAAGTTAAAAAAGTAAAATAAGAATTGGGTATTATTACTTCACCTAACATTGAATATACTTCGGGCTACACCGCTTACCCCTCAGGATGTTGCGCTCTTCGGTCGGAATGCCCTGCATGTTAATACTGCAAGTTTGGATTCCACTTACCCAACACCGCAGCTAATTCTACCCCAATATTCCCCTAAAAAGGTGAAAAACAGAGGAACAGGAAAACTGATATTTTAGTAAATAAGGTAGATAAATATATATAAAATTAAAGGATTACCAATTTTTGTAGAAAAAAATGGTAAGGCCCTAAAACGCAGAAAATACAAGGGTTTCAGCGTTTTTTTACTATATCGGATGTTAGTAATTCCTCTAAAATATGAAGAAAATGAGGTGAAAAAGGGCTAAAAGTTGTATTTTTAAGGGCTAAAAACCTTACAATATAAGGGTTCCAGAGAAATATGCTCGTAGCTGCGTTTTTTGAGGTGGGTTAAGGTGATTGTTCGTATTTTTAAAATAGGCGTTTAAAGTAGCTTAGAATGGCTTATTTTAGATATGGGTGAAAACCCTTGTTATATAAGGCTTTCAAGAGGCTATTTTCCCACATGTTTTACACATTTTCCCCATTTATGAGTAAATATTGATAGTTTTAATTCCTCTGTTAGTGAGAGCTTTCGAAGAAAGCGCGGTAATCCATCTTTCCCCCTCTTTTCTAAAAACTTGCAACTCACATCTTGTAAAAAACTTTTTCTTTTAAAAAGAAGGGTTTTTTAAAACCTTTGTCGTATTAGTATTAAGATGTAGAAAATTGAAAAAGACTAATTCTTTTAACCGCTGGTGGCGATTCAATAAGGTAAATATATATTTTTAAAGTGTGACAAAGAACCGTCCCCTTGACAGATAAACCTATGTTAGCCGGACATGGAGGGAAGTCATGAAAGTATTTGCATTGGGAGGCTATGGCAAAGTAGGGCTTCCAGCAATCAAGCTGCTTGCACAAAGTGACTTGGTTGCCGAGATCGCTATTGTTGGGAGGAGTCTAGAGCGCGCAGAAAAGGCTGCCACAGAAATCGGCGAGAAGGCCATCGCAGTCCATGCTGATGGCACCGATGAGCAGAAGCTGACTTCGCTATTGGCAGGCTACGACATCATCGTGAACGCTGCGACAAACAAAGCCGTTCTCCCATCCATACGGGCTGCGATACGCACCGGGACGCACTACTGCGACATAGCACATGGGATCGGTATTGAACAGGCGCTGCAGTTTGCGTCCGAAGCCGAGGCTGTTGGCATCACCTCAATCGTCGCCAACGGCATCCACCCTGGTATCAGCAATCTGATGGGAGTGCATGTGGCGCGACAGCTGGAGGAGGTAGAGCAACTGCAGCTCGGGGAGGCCAGTATTTACAACTTTCAGAGCGGGCGGGAACTGACACCTCGACAGTGGCTCAAGGCCCCAAACGAGAGCCTTGCCGCGCTGCATGAGTTCAGGCCGTTCATTGCGATGATGTTGCGGATAGTGCAGAAAAACGGCAGCCGTACTGTGTGCATCTACCATGATGGTCGGTGGGGGGAGACCGATCCTGTCAGGAGCGGCCTGGACGTTCACATGACGCAAGGCGGCACGATCACCTCATACCCATATGCCAGTAGTGATCCGCTCTTTGGATCACTACCACGCGATCTATCCACGGTATCGCCAGTGGAAATGTTTTTCAGCCCATTCCCACCGCAGCTTCACGATGTGCTTCGAGAGCATGCTTTGCGTGTGCTCGGGGGAGACATTGACTCCGAAACTGCTACAAACTCCTTCTACGATACCGTTGAGAGTGATCCTCACCGCTGGCTGACACTCCCAGACGACTTTGTCCCAATCCCGAGAATGTGGGCACGCGCTGTGGGTCGCAAAGAGGGCCGCGCGGCACGTTGCAGCTGCTGGCTCACAGCTCCCATGTGGAACATGGGAGGGTACTTCCTTACGAGCGTGGCGTTGGCTGTTGCTGTGTGCAAGATCCTACGCGGTGAGATACGAGAGCGGGGTGTCATGACCGCCGAGACGGCCTTCGAGCCGCTGCCCTTCTTGAATGAAGTGGCGTCCCTGATGCCAGACCCTCCCCCAGACGGAAAACTGATTGGCGAGTCCTTCGAGTGGTTGGAGTGACGGCGTCTGCGCCATCTCAAGATAAATAAAGATAAATAGGGCACCTATTTTCATTGATATAACTTCTGCGAAGACACATAATCTATATATGCCAAGAATAGACTGTCTCATGTCAAATCATGTTCAATTTATCGCGGTTCCCAAAAGAGAAGATTCAATGGGGAAGGTATTTAAATATATCAACATGAAGTATTCCCAGTATTATAATAATAAAATGAAGGTAAGCGGTTATTTATTCCAGCGCAGCTTAGGAGACTTTTTAAGATAAAGCCGGAAGGAAGGCCTAAGAAGAAAGTTAATAAATAGGTGTCTGTCCCTATTATATTTTATATTTCAAAAAATATAACCATTATATCTTTCATCTTCATTCTTCTTAGACTTCTGTCATTCCCACTCCCCTATATGTCATTCCCGCGCAGGCGGGAATCTATCTTCTCTTTTCCATCTAAATACTATTCAGCAACAACTAATACATCTCGCAACTATTTTTTAAAAAAAGAAGGATTTTTTAAAACCTTTGTCGTATTAGTATTAGGATGTAGAAAAATTGAAAAGGATTAATTCTTTTAGCCGCTAGTGGCGATTCAATAAGGTAAATATAGACTCTTGAAGTGTGACAAAGAACCATTGCATTGTCTTTTAAAAGAGGGAAGTTGGTAAATAGGTGTCTGTCCCTATTATCTGTATAGGTGTCTGTCCCTATTATCTATTGTATTAATACTAAGGTGTAGAAAAATTGAGAAAGACTAATTCTTTTAACCGCTGGTGGCGATTCAATAAGGTAAATATATATTCTTGAAGTGTGACAAAGAACCGTCCCCCGACACACCCCCTGACACATTTATTATCCCGCTTTTTAAGACCCATTAATTTATACCCCTCCTTTGTTCCTCTCGCTTGTTATTTTGTTATATAATAAGTCTTATTTTTTACTAAATGTGTCTAGTTGGAGGGGTGCAGCCCAATTCTTTTTTTAATTATAGACCCTGTAAGTGCTCCATCGAAGTGCTTGAAGTACAAGTAAGATTTTCTTTCTTTCAGTTGGTCTTTCAGACGCAAAAGATGCAAGTGTGGATGGTATTTTCTTAAGATGAAAGAATTTCACAAATTCTTTCAATTCGACTGGTAATCCTATGTAAACTTCCAATCCCAAGTCGTATCTTGTGTAGTTCCTTGCAAAGGCATCAACAGTCTTACGGCCTCCCTCTGTCAATTTGGCATAACTTACTGCGAACATCCTCATTCTCTTCTCTGGCATCCTTCCCAAAAATTTCTTTACAAGATCTTTTCTTCCTTCTATGAACGGATACTTTTCGTTTATCATATCAGATACGAATCTCATCGTTTCGTATCTGTTGGACATAAAATTCGTGAATTCATTCATATCCGCTGTACAGAGTTCAATTGCCCGTTCCAATTTCCCTTTTCTGCTTAGAAAGGGAAGTTTTTCTTTCCTATCAAAAATAGTCATATATGTTAACAAGAGTGATATGATCCTATCGTTGGGTTTTATTCCCTTGAGTTTCTCAAGAGAATCAAAAAATGCATCCTCTATCTTAATTTTCATCCATTCATTGATAAGGGGTGTAGGATCGTTTAATGGATTTAATTTAAGTTTTAACCCTTTTATCAGCTTTCTTATCGTTTCTCCACGCAAGGTTTTGGTTTTACCATTTAATATGGCAGATAGTTTTCCTCTGGATATATTTGAACTCACAGAAGCTGATGATATGGATTTCATAAACCTTCTCAGATAGTTTCTCAGTGAATTAGAGTTTTTGTATACAGAGCCTTTAAGATCAAAGATAAAGTATTTACAGTCTTGAATGGTTTCTTTGTAATATTCTCTTGTATTTCTCCCTTGACCTGAAGGAAGATACTTCTGTAATGAGGTTATCAAACTTGCAGTCTTACCCAATCTTTGGTCACCGACTATCCTCTGGATCTCAAAAAAAGTATCGAATACGTAAAACATACCTCTGGCATCTTCACTATACCATCCAACCCAATAAATAGCCTGATTTGCAAGTCTAAGTGACCAATGCGGATGGCTATGTCGTATATACCATGCCGAATCATTCAAACTATCTATTATACCTGTAGGGTGAGGAATTGTCTTTGCAATTCTCAAGCCCTTAAAGTAAAGAGCCATACCTTCCGTAATGTTTCCCGTTTTTATCTTTTCCCTCGCCTTCCCTAAAAGAATAAACACCTTTGTTGACATATCATTTTGATAATATTGACTCCATAATCGTGTTTTTAGCAAGTCTGTTTCATTCGTATTCAAAGACGGATAACTCAACAAAGTTGTAGCGATTGTCTTTCTCGCCAATTTTGGTACCTTGTGAAATTCTTTTCTCAGCTGGATGTATAATCTATTTCCTTCTGGCACTTTAAGGTTTTGAAGTACAGAGAGTTCCTGGGCTAAAAGCAGGTATTTAACAGTCTGATCATCTTTACATCTTTTAATTCCTCGCTCTATACACTTGAGTTCGAGGGTATATTCCTTCTGCCAATCGTATCTTATAGCTTTGAAATATTCTTTCCAGGCAGAATTTAGCTTGTCATTACTTAAGGCACAATTCAACAAGGGTCTGGCAAATGAACCATACTTCATCAGTACATCGATTACCAGAGGTACTTTTATATTCATATACAACCTCCCTCAAATCCGATTATAACTCCTATTTTAACACATTACTGTTCCCTTACAACCCGAATTTTTATAAATACCAAAAACATATAAAAATTATGCCCTTTAAACCTTTATTTCATAGCCATTTTAAAGCCTGCCAAATTTGAAAATCATATGGAAAGGTATATACTTAGGAAAAAATAAATGCTAAAGGAGGTGATTTAAATGAAAAAATTTTTTGTTGTCTTAGTTCTTGTTCTTAGTCTTAGTTTAGGGATAAATATCATAGCCTTGGGAGATCCATCTACTGAGAGCTCGCAGGTACAGAGTGTTCCGCCTGTTTCACCTGTGGTTTTTGTTATGGAGTGATAGGCGGGAAGTTTCATGACCCGCTGTTCCCAATCGGTGGTAAAGTTTTTGTGTAATTGTTTGGATACAATTTAAAACCTATCTCCTCTCTAGGATTTAGTTCTAAATTATACCTTGATTTGAAAAAAATAATGTATGAATTAGAAACATTATATTTAGGAATTAAATTATGATAACAGATGATAATTCAGTTTGACACAGATTTCCTCCATTAATTTTAAAATGGCTACTTCTCGGATGACCTGGCACCCAAGGTCTTGAGTGCCAGGTCATTCACTAATGTTTGATATCAGGTACCAGCATGCCTTACATACTACCAGCTTTAAAGAATAACCTATGTTCAAAAACAGCCTTACCAACTTTCGGGCAGCGGTATATAGATACAACCAAGAGTATGGTGTGGATCTTATTCAGTAAGAGATAGAGGCACAGGCGAAAACATTATAGTAAAATCAAAAAAGTACTAAAAGATGGCTTAAAACTCTATCATCTATATAGAAAGAATAAAGAAATAAAACAAACCGAAGAATTTAAACTTCTTAGCTGGATGTTAAAAGAGCAAACTCGAAGTCGTATTAAATAGTTAGTTTTTGGGAGATAATCATAATATTATTGTCATTAAATTTTTGAGCAACGGAAATAGCGGGAAAGAAAGGAGAAGACAGGATACAATGAGAGGAAAAAAATGAATCAAAAAGAGAGTATCTTAATAGTAGATGATAATGAGGATATCCGAAAAAGCTTAAAACTCACATTTAACAAGAAAGGTTACAAGACAGACACTGTTGGGACAGCACGGGAAGCATTAAAGAAAGCACACAAGAAATACTTCAATATTGCTCTTATTGAATTTAAGCTTCCTGATATGGAAGGGACAATTCTTTTGAACAAACTAAAAGAACTCTATCCAAAAATGACCTGTTTTATCATTACTGATTATGCCTTTCTTCAAAATGTCAGGATGGCTGCAAGGATTAATGCGGATGGATATTTTATTAAACCCTTGATTCCCGAGGATGTACTCTATCGGTTTGAGAAAATATTGAAAGAACAGTGCATAGAAAAAGAGCTAAAAGAATCAGAAGAAAAATACCGCGCCTTATTTGAAAACACCGGTACTGCAACTATGATCATCGAAGAAGATAGAAATATCTCTATGGTAAACACCCAAGGCGAAAAATTGAGCGGATATTCTAAAGACGAAATTGAAAATAAGATGAAATGGACGGATTTTGTTATTCCGGAAGATATGGAAAAGATGGAAAAATATCATATTTTCAGTGGAAAAGCAGGAGAAAAACCACCAACTGAATGTGAATTTAGTTTTATAGATAGAAAAGGCAATGTGAAAAATATATTCTTAAAAATCGGAATGATTCCTAATACCAAAAAGAGCATAACTTCTTTAATGGATATCACAAAACACAAAATTTCAGAAGAAAGACTCAAAAAAACCATGGATGCAGCCATTGACACCATGTCTAAGATAGTAGAAGCCAAAGACCCCTATACCGCTGGACATCAGAAGAATGTCTCCCAAATAGCCACTTTCATAGCCCAGGAGATGAAACTTCCACAAAATAAGATTGAAGGGATAAGGATAGCCTCTTTAATCCATGATATTGGAAAGATAAGCGTACCTACTGAATTACTAAACAAGTCCATCACATTATCTGATATAGAATTTAGTCTAATAAAAGACCATTCTCAAATAGGATACGATATCTTAAAATTCATAGATTTTTTCTATCCTGTAGCTCAAATTGTCCTACAACATCACGAAAGATTAGATGGCACAGGATATCCTAATAGCCTAAAAGGTGATGAAATACTACTTGAAGCCAAAATTATAGGAGTAGCCGATGTAGTTGAGGCGATGTCTTCTCACCGACCCTACCGACCGGCTCTTGGAATAGATGCAGCTTTGGAAGAAATCTCTAAAAACAAAGCAATTCTTTATGATTCGAAGGTAGTAGATGCCTGTCTGAAAATCTTTAAAAAGAAAGTGAATTTAAAGTTGAATAGTATTATTGCGGAGCTGCCGTACCCCTTAGAGTGGAGAAAAAGAAGATATGAAAGCAGAATATAAAATGCGAAAAAATTACCATTTCCTTTCTCTTTTAATTTTTTAAAATTAACAGCAACAACAGCAGGGTAAAAATTCCACCCTAATGTTGTTGCTGTTCTATTTGTTATTGTTCTTACTTGTTGCTGTTAGTGTGGAAAAATTCCACTAGGGGGTAGAAGAATATTCACCCCATCATACGGAGACTGATGAAGAATTAGAGAAAATAATTTTATTTTAAAAAAAGAAGGGTTTTTTAAATCTTTTGCCGTATTAGCATTAGGATGTAGAAAAATTGAAAAAGACTAATTTTTTTGAGCACTGTCGGAGATTTAATAAAGTAAATATATATTTCTTGAAATGTGGCAAAGAACCGTCTCTTGGCACAATAAATTATGGCAATCCTTCGGTAATTTTGCCATGAAGCATAGTTTAATTTTTGTTTTAAAATAAGAAAAAGTTTAAGGGGAGAAAAAAATGAAAATTATTATTTTAAATTTGAGCAAGATATCTTTTGCTGTTCTAATATTAATGTTTCTTCTTTCCGGATGCAGCACAAACTCCGTATTACCTATTATAAATACCTTCAATGCTAATCCTACTACCCTTGACTTCGGAAACTCTACCACTCTAAGTTGGGAGGTTAGCGGAGCAGATACTGTTTCTATTGATCAAGGAATAGGGATAGTAACTGCTTCTGGTACCATTAATATTACTCCTTCAACTACGACTACCTATACTCTTACTGCAACTGGTAATTCAAGTGCTATTACTACCGCCGGGGTTAAAGTAACCGTGATAAATGTTCCTCTGACCTTACAACCCGATCTTCTGGAAGGAAAAGATGCCACAGTACAAAATACAATGCCTGGTAATAATTTTGGAGAGGATAATTTCTCCATTGTAGGTAATGCGAGTAGTACAATGATATTGTTTTATCTGCAATTTGACTTAAGTTCTATTCCGGAAGAAGCTGTGATAACCGAAGCAAATTTATCTCTTTACCAAAATAACTTTTGGGGTTCACAAGATTTTGCAATTGGATTATATCGGGTTTATGAACCCTGGGAAGAGAGTACTATAACCTGGGATAACAGACCGACGATTTCTCCCCAGATAAGTTCAACGCAGACTGTATCTCCTGGATATACCGGATGGGTAACCTGGGAGGGGTTAGCAGAATTAGTTGAGGGATGGATGAGGGAAGATTTTTATAATTATGGAATACTTCTTCAGGACACTGATGAAATTACAGAAGATTCTACAGCCTACTTTTGTACTTCGGAAAATATTAATATTCCTTCATGTTCTCCTAAATTAGAAATTAAATATAATTTACCTTAAAAAATTATTAATGAAGGCAGATGTCAATATTTAGTTTCTAAAGTTCAGAAAATGTTGATGATTCAAATAATTTAATAATTTATATGAAAAATCAAGGTGAAGCTGATGCTCCCGCATCCTTAGTAAAAGTGCAATTCTACTTAGCGAGCGGATTGCAAGAATTCTCTAGCGCAGTTGAGGCCATTCCTATGGGAGAGACAAAATCAGTATCCTTTGCAATCCCTTCTGGTTGTTTTAACCCTGATTGTAATTTTATCATTACAGTTGATAGTGGGGAAGGAATTAACGAATCCAGCGAGTTAAACAATACCGTTGATAATGGCACATGCTTTGGATAATCCATCTTAAAGAGAAGAGGGAAATAAATTTGGCAATCTATCTTCTCTTTTCCATCTAAATACCATTCACTAACAACTAATACATCTCGTAGCTATTTTTTAAAAAAAGAAGGACTTTCTAAATCATTTGTCGTATTGGTATTAAGATGTAGAAAAATTGAAAAAGACTAATTCTTTTAACCTATGGTGGCGATTCAATGAGGTAAATATATATTGAGCTAGTACAACCATCCCATTGTCTTTTAAAAGAAGAAAGTTGATAAATAGGTGTCTGCTATTATCTATTTTTGAAAGAACTTGCCCCAGATGAAGAAAAATTTTATAGAGAAGGCGCTAAAGAAGTAGAAGAAGAAATAAAAAAATAAAGAAAGGGAAATAAAAAATGAAACGAGTATTTAGTTGGCAGGTTTTATTAGGTCTGTCCCTAATAGCTTTATCTGCGCTGGTTTATTTTATCCACTATTTTATTTTTAGAGACGCACATCATATTTTCATATATCTTATTGGAGATATCGCTTTTGTTTTCTTTGAAGTTTTGTTAGTGACTTTGGTTTTACACCAGTTACTGCACTATAGAGAAAAGAAAGTTATGTTGAACAAATTAAATATGGTTATAGGAGCGTTTTTTAGTGAGGTTGGCAGAGAATTGCTCAAAAATTTTTCTGATTTTGATACAAAGTCTTCTGAAATTTCTCATAAACTGGTTATAACTAATGAGTTTTCTGAAAAAGAGTTTTTGAAAATTTGTAAAAGTGTCAAAAATCACACTTACAACATTGACAGCAAGAGAGGGGATTTGGAGAATATTAAAAATTTCTTGGAGGAAAAGAGACAGTTTTTACTGAATCTTTTGGAAAATCCCAATCTGTTAGAACATGAGTCATTCACAAATCTACTTTGGGCAGTATTTCATTTAACAGATGAGCTTACTCACAGAAGAAGCCTGAACGGGTTACCAGAAACTGATTATCAACACCTTGCAGTAGATATAAAGAGGGCATATCATCTTTTAATTGTAGAGTGGTTGTACTATATGAAGCATTTAAAGGCTAATTATCCATATCTTTTTTCTCTTGCAGTTAGAACAAATCCTTTTGATGCAAATGCATCGGTAGAGGTTAAATAGATAGTTGCTTGTGCTCAGTAAAGCAAGCCTACCATAGAGAAAGCAGGGGAAGCAATCTCAATGCATTGTTCTGTCATTACATGGGATGAAGACATGATACAATCTCATATTACACTTGCCGCAAAGGCATCAGGTGTAACTCGCCAAAATAAATAGAGACAGACACCTATTTATCGTTTTATAGAAAGACTTGAAGGGCAGCTTAAGAGACTTTTTAAGTTAAAGCCGAAAGGAAGGCCTAAGAAGAAAGTTAATAAATGGGTGTCCCTATTATTTCCTAAAATATGGCCGCAATCGTGAAAACCGGTCGGAGCGTGTCATAGATACGTTGCAGGCATACCTGGTCAGGCATCACATCCTTTACGCAGAACTCTCAAGGTGACTTTTGTGGCAGTGTAAGAGGAATTTCGACATTGTTGGAAAGGGAAAGAAAGGGGTTAGCCTGTTGAGACCTACCCCATTTTACCCCCTAAATCCTGTTCAACCTTTGTCATAATCGTAAAATCGAACATTTTTTTAGGATGATATTAAAAAGATATTTTTTTAGAATTAAAGGTGCATGTAAAATGAAGTTATTATCCTGGAATGTGAATGGACTTCGGGCTATTTATAAGAAGAATTTTGTGGATTGGTTTATAGAAAAAAACGCAGATATTTTTTGTATTCAGGAAACAAAAGCCCATCGCGAACAATTGCCAGATGATCTCATAGAAAGAGAGGGATATTCGAGCTATTTTGCCCAGGCAGAGAAAAGGGGATATAGCGGAGTTGCTCTCTGGACTAGAAAAAAACCGGAGAGCATATTATATCAACTGAATATTCCTCAATTTGATCTTGAAGGTCGATTGATTCAAGCAGATTATTCTGAATTTACTTTATTTAATATTTATTTTCCTAATGGCAAAGCTTCCAAAGAAAGATTGCAATTCAAGTTGGATTTTTACGAAACCATTCTAAAAAAAATGGATGGCTTGTTAAAACAGGGAAAGAAGATCGTTATCTGTGGTGACGTTAATACGGCTCATCGCGAAATTGACCTGGCCCGACCCAAGGAAAATGAGAAAATTTCCGGCTTTTTACCTGAGGAACGTGCGTGGATCGATCGATTAATGGAACGGGGATTTATAGATGCATTCAGAAAAATCCATTCCGAAAGTGGCCATTACAGCTGGTGGGATTATAAAACAAGAGCCAGAGAACGGAATATTGGATGGAGAATTGACTATTTCTTTATCAGTACTAACCTAAAAGAACATTTAAAGTCTGCTTTTATTGAATCAGAGGTTTTAGGTTCCGACCATTGTCCCATTGGTATTGAATTGGATTTTAATCATTAATTTACTTGTCATGTATATATTTGAATTAACGGCGAACTTTTTAAGATGGATTATTCAGCGGTTTCCCAGGCTGCAAAAAGATTTGAACAAAAAAACGAAGTGAATGATGAAATAAAAGAGAGCATGCAAAAGGTGGTAACGGCCTTAAAAGAAATATGAATGTCAAATATTGAAACCTGCCCCCATTTTACTCTTTCATTCCCATCTCCCCTTATGTCATTCCCATGAAAATGGGAATCTATCTTTCCCCTCTTTTCTAAAAATTTGAATCTTACACTTCGTAACTATTTTTTAAAAAAGAAGGATTTTTAAAACCTCTGTCGTATTAGTATTAAGATGCAGAAAAATTTGAAAAGGACTAATTCTTTTAATCACCAGTGGCGATTCAATAAGGTAAATATATATTTTGAAGTGCGTCAAAGAACCGTTTCCTGACACATTATTCATATGCCAAACCGGTAGCTGAAAATACCTGAAGGAGGAAAGCGTAATGAGAAAATACACCTTTTACATAGTGGATGTGTTTACTGAAGAAAAATATGCAGGTAACCAACTCGCAGTTGTCAGAGGGGCAAAGGCTCTTTCTGATTTTGAGATGCAACAAATTGCAAAAGAAATGAACTTTTCAGAAACAACTTTTATTTTGTCTGAACAGAAGCGCAATGGCGGATATGATGTCCGTATTTTTACGCCCAGGGAAGAAGTGCCATTTGCCGGTCATCCAACATTGGGAACCGCTTATGTAATACAACACGAGATTATCAGAGAGCCTGTTAAGACAATAATCCTGAATCTGAAGATCGGGCAGATTCCCGTTACACTCAATTACAGTGGTGAACAGATAGATATTCTATGGATGAAGCAAATGGGCACAACTTTTGGTCAAATTTTTAAGCCAGAGCAAATTTCGCAGGTTTTGAACCTCAACAAAGGAGAAATCGACGATAGATTCCCTATTCAAGAGGTTTCTACGGGATTACCCTTCATCATAATTCCATTGAAGACTTTGGAAGCCTTGAAGCAGGCTGAGATAATTAGAGATAAATACTTCGAGTTGATTAAAGATACGCAAGCCAAAGCGATGCTTATCTTTTGTCCCCAGACTTATAATCAAGAAAATGACTTGAATGTCCGGGTTTTTGCTGACTACTACGGAGTGCCAGAGGACCCAGCTACGGGAAGTGCAAATGGTTGCTTAGCCGGGTATTTAGTAAAATACCGTTATTTTGGAAAAGATCAAATCGACATTCGAGTTGAACAGGGTTACGAAATAGGAAGGTCTTCGTTGCTTTTCTTAAGAGCGGAAGATAAAGGAGAGAAAATAGATGTATCTGTCGGTGGAAAGGTTGTAATGATTGCCAAAAGAGCATTTATTTAGCGAGCATTTCAGCTAATAGCATGTATCTGGTTCGGGTTGACATCCTCACTAAAATCACCTTTGGCGATTTCAGATACGCGCGTAACGTTATGAGAAATGCTCGACGAGGAAAAACAATGATAATTTTGAAAACATTTTAAAAAAGGGATATCCCTGAACTCCTTGATTGGATTAAGGATTCAGATGCTGAATTCCTTATGCAGTTTACTGGTCCAAGATACAGGTTCCCTTTAGATGAAAAACAATTACTGGATACTTTATATGATAAGAGTTTTCTTGTTTTCAAGGCAATAGATAAAACAACAGGTACAGCGATAGGACATTGCCAACTAATGGGGATTGATCCGGTTAATAAAAGTGCTTCAATTGGACGAGTATTAATTAAACAAGATAATCGTGGCTTAGGTTATGGTTATGCAATGCTAAAAGAGTTAATAAATTATGCGACGAATGTTCTTCAACTTAAACAACTAAATTTAAGAGTATTCGATTTTAATAAATCAGCACTTAGATGCTATTCAAAATTAGGATTTGTAGAATTAAAAAGAGAAAATATTTTTTACCGGGAAATCAATAAAGAATGGTGCTGTATTGCAATGGTTTACACTATATCATGAAAATGTCGGGCACTTCTCATAACAGCGAGTACCCGGCTACGGTGCTTATGCACCTTCGCCTAAATTGGCTTCTGTTGGTCGCCAACTTCGGGTACTCGCGGACCGTTAGGCGAAATATCGCCATGTATTATACGAGGAGGTAAGTTATGAGAATTGAACATGTGGCTATCTGGACAGGGAATCTTGAGCGTTTAAAAAGATTCTATACTAAATATTTTAACTGCACAGCAGGGAATAAATATCGTAATGGGTCAAATGATTTTGAGTCATACTTTCTATCTTTTGATAACAGCGCTCGTCTTGAATTAATGCAAATGCCATCAATACCTAACAATTTAAATGATCCAAAGATACAATATGAAGGAATTATTCACATTGCTATATCAGTTGGTAGTAAAGAAAATGTGGTTGAAATTACTGAAAAGCTACGATCTGATGAATATACAATTGTAAGCGAGCCGCAAACAACAGGTGATGGGTATTTTGAAAGCTGTGTGCTTGATTCAGATGGAAATCGAGTAGAAATAACAGTTTGAGAGGGTGATACTTCGGATAACATCAGATATGAGCTGCGCTAGGACTTAATGCCCTCGCTTGCTCTTTGGACATTTTCCCTCGCTATGCTTGGGAAAACGTCTCATAGCCGAAAAACATTAGGCAAAATCGCATAAGATGTCAAGGGGACGGTTGTACTAGCTCAATAATTCGGTAACTTTTTCTAACTTTTCATAAGTGGTCTAATAAGTCTAATTTCTCAAAGTCTCCTCATTTTCTCTTCTCTTTTAATTTTTTAAAATTAATTGCAGCAACAACAGCAAATTTTTTTACTATTTGTTGTTGTTGTATTGGTATTGTTATATTGTTATTGTTAGTAGGTAATTTTTACCCTATGTTAAGAGTAAATTTTTCCTCTATATAGGGGAAAATTTTACCTATTAGTAGAGTATTTTTTACCTTCTTTTCTGCCGAATTTCAAACGAAAAAAAGATTATTTGTAAAATAACACCAAAGTCTCAGCATTTCCTTTTACTTGCAACCCGTAACCTGAATATTTGACCGAGCGACTAACAGACAGATAAACTATATTTTCTTAAATTTTGCATCTCGCAACTATTTTTTAAAAAAAAGAAGGATTTTTCAAATCTTTTGTCGTATTAGTATTGAGGTGAAGAAAAATTGAAAAGGACTAATTCTTTTAACCGCTGGTAGCGATTCGATGAGGTAAATATATATTCTTGAAGTGTGACAAAGAACCATCCCTGATATACAGGACAGCCTCTGGGAACAAATGATTTTATAGAAAGACTTGAAGGACAGCTTAAGAGACTTTTTAAGTTAATGCCGAAAGGAAGGCCTAAGAAGAAAGTTAATAAATAGGTGTCTGTCCCTATTATCTTCTCAACTTTTAATATATAAATGAGGAATACTATGAAAATATTACTCTTTAGGCTATTAAAAATATGTGGGATTGCACTGCTCATTTTATTGATTGGGTTAATTGTGTTTATATTTTTTACCGGACCAAAATTACCCGCTGATACTGATACGATTATTGAAAATGTCATGAACACAGAGCTTCCTGAATTTGTAAAAGGAAAATCAGGATATGTAATCTTCGATGGTCATAAGATTTGGTATGAGTCAATTACACCAAAAGATTCTAATAAAGGGGTAATTTTATTATTCATGGGGATGGCAACTGATGCATTAGAGTGGCCACAAACATTTATTGATAAATTATTAGATTCTGGTTATCAAGTAATACGGTATGACTATAGAGGGACAGGACAGTCTGATTGGGTTGAAGACTGGCAACAGAAACCGTATTCAGTAGCAGATTTAGCAAAAGATGCAGAAACAATTCTTGATACACTGAACGTTAGTAAAGTACATCTGGTTGGACTATCGTTAGGCGGTATGGTTGCTCAAGAATTTGCAATTGAGAATCCGGACAAAACGCTAACCTTAACATCAATAATGTCTTCCGGAAATATTACAGACAAAGAATTACCAGAAGCATCTAAAAGTATTGTATTTGATTTTACAAAAATTGGAATTAAATATGGACTATTTCAGAGTGAAAAGAACACAATAAAAATGATGTTAGCGGCAAAAATAATTCTTCGCGGAGATGCACAATATGACATTGATGTAAAAGGAACGGCTGAACAGGTCCTTTATAATTTAAGGAAACGAAAAGGCTACAACCCAGATGCATCAAGACAACATGATCAAGCTGCTAAACTATGGGGTTCTCGTTATGACGAATTGAAAGATTTAAAAATTCCGGTATTGATTATTCATGGATTAAATGACCCATTCGTATCAATTGAACACAGTAAAAAATTAGCATCTGTAATCCCAAATTCAAAGACAAAATGGTTTAATAATATGGGGCATGATTTACCTTCAAACCTCATTGATTCAATAACCAAAGAGATTATTTTAAACATAAAAATGAAGACTAACAAATAGATACAGCACACAATAACAACTATACGATAATGCTGAAAATTTAATCTAGATTTAATAATAGGGACAGACATCTATTTTTCTTGGACATCACTTCCGCGAAGCCTTATCATCCTCCTTTCTCTTTTAATTTTTTAAAATTAACAGCAGCAACAACAGCAAATTTTTTTACTATTTGTTGTTGTTGTATTGGTATTGTTATATTGTTATTGTTAGTAGGTAATTTTACCCTATGTTAAGAGTAAATTTTTCCTCTATATAGGGGAAAATATTACCTATTAGTAGAGTATTTTTTACCTTCTTTTCTGCCGAATTTCAAACGAAAGAAGATTATTTGTAAAATAAACCCAAAGTCTCAGCATTTCCTTTTACTTGCAACTTTTACCCTGTAATTTGCAACCCGTAACCTGAATATTTGACCGAGCGACTAACAGACAGATAAACTATATTTTCTTAAATTTTGCATCTCGCAACTATTTTTTAAAACCTTTGTCGTATTAATATTAAGGTGTAGAAAAATTGAAAAAGACTAATTCTTTCAACCGCTGGAGGCGATTTAATAAGATAAATATATATTCTTGAAATATGACAAGCGAAATGTCCCCTTGTCTTTTTAATATTCTACATCTTTTTATAAAGATCTGTTGATTAATTTTCATAATTAAGTACCTCCTTTGGTGGTATAATTATACCAAATAAGTTACTTAATTACTGAGCATTAACAACGGTCCCCTGAAACATTTAGGGACTTAAATTGCAAAAGCAATTTGATAGAATTAATTGGAATTAATCAATAGAAATCGGAGTTTATTATGGTTAAACAAGATAATAATATACCAATTAAAATTATTAATATAACAAAGGGTGATATGGCAAGAAAAATTGAGGAAACTGGAACGTTTGTAAACCTAAAAAATAAATTATAAAAAATTTCATTTCGAAAGGATATATGTTATAATAAATTAGAAATTTCAATTACAGATTCTTCATCTATAATTTCAATTATCCGCTTATATATTTTACCCAGGGAGGTAAGAAATGATTGCTTATAAAACAGAAAAGAGAAATAATGCTATTTGTTTTTTTGCGCAGGAGGTTTATAAGCTGAGAAAACAATATCTACCCCAAACATTGTTATATAAATTTTTATCATATTTAGATTTTTTTAGCATTGAAAAATTAGGTAAACCTGCTTTGGAATTGAAATACAGGGCGTATAAAAATGGCCCTGTTCCCGTTGGTATTTATAATAATAGAGAAGAATATCAAACAGATTGCTTTAAATTTGAAAAAAGAGGGACAAATAGATTTATAATAATTTCAACAAAAGAAGCAGATTTAGATTATTTTTCAGAATTTGAAATCGAAACAATGAATTATTTACTTGATAAATATATAAAGAATAATTTGGACATGAAAAAGATAATTGATAATATTTGTGAGGATAGTCATAATGAAATTAAAGCATGGAAAGTTGCATACGATAGGAAAAAGAATGGTCGGATTGATTATAGTGATACATTCGAAGACCTTGATAAAAAAGAAAACAATAAACTGTCTATTCAAGAAGAGAGGTTTTTAGTTTATCGTAGTTTAAGAAATAAAACTTTATGCAATTAGGTTCAGTATTTATTTGGAATAGTTTTCCTTTCAGGGAAGAGGGTAAAGAAAAAAATAGATATTTTGTTTATTTTGGAGAGAGTCATTATCCGGATAATCCGGTTAAGGTATTTTTAATTACAACAACATCAAGAATTTATCATTATGAAGAAGAAGGAGCCAGAAAAAGCCATAATTCTTATAGGTTTAAAGCTGGCTTTTTTGGTTTTGTTGAAGACAGTGTCCTTGACGTTGATTCTTACTACGATATAGATAAAAAAGCGTTCGAAAAATATAAAGAGGATATAGAAGAGAAAGGAAAACTACCAGAACCTATTTTGAAAAATATATATAGTTTAATCCTGCAATCAAAGAACATATCCATGAAAGTAAAACAAGATATTCATTATAATTATAATTTCGAAGGTATCACCGGATTAAAAAGGCCTAAGAGAAAATAATGGTACAAAGAGCAGTTTTATAATACATTTTTTTATTAAATAATTATTCAAAAAGAAGAAAAATAGAGGAATGGGAAAGCTTATTTTTCACTAAATAGGGTAAATAAATATATATCAAAGTAGATAATTATCAGTTTTTTAAGGCAAAATGGTAAAGCTTTAAAACGCAGAAAATATAGAGGTTTTTGCGTTTTTTTGTTATATAGTATGCTGGCAGTGCTTCTAAGATATAAAAAAAATAAGGTAAAAAGGGCGAAAAGTTGTATTTTTAGGAGGCTAAAAGCCTTGCAGAATAAGGGTTTTAGAGAAACATGGCCATAGCGGCGTTTCTTAAGGTGGGTTAAGGTGATTGGTCATATTTTTGAAAAAAGCGTTTAAGGTAGCTTAAAATGGCTTATTTTAGGTGTAGGTGGAAATCCTTATTATATAAGGCTTTCAAGAAGTCCCAAAATATTCCTCTTTTGCCTTATCTTCTGAAATATTTATAAAAGTAATAGTATATTACATATACTTGTAATAATAAGTAACATATGTTATAGTATGTATGGTTATATGATTTTAAAGAAACGAGGTGTAATAAAATGCCTACATTATATAAGAATCTAGGTTTTAAAATTAAAAAATTAAGAAAGAAAATAGATGTCTCGCAGTCCAGTTTGGCTGAAACCTTGGGTGTAGATCGGGTGACCATTTCAAAAATTGAAAACGGAGAAAGAAAAGTATGTGCAGAGGAAATAAAAAAACTTGCTGAGTATTTTAATATTTCTTCAGATATATTACTTGATTTAAAAGAAGATATAGAAGTAATCATTGAAAAAAATACAACTAAACAGAAACCAAAAAAAGAAATACGAATAAGCGTTCCCCAAAAAAATCTGCAGAAATTTAAAGAAATATTGCTTTATATATTAAATAAAGTAGGCTCAAAACCAAATATAGGGGAATCGGTTTTATATAAATTGCTCTACTTTATTGATTTTGATTTTTATGAAAAATACGAAGAACAATTCATTGGAGCAACCTATATAAAAAACCATTATGGCCCTACTCCCAAGGAATTTATAAAAATAGTTAAAGAGATGGAAGGCAAAGACCTGATTAAGGTGAAAGACAGCTATTTTAAACATCCTCAGACGAAATATTTATCTAAAAGAGAATCAGATTTAACCCTGTTAAAAGCCCATGAAATAAAAATGATTGATAGCGTATTAGATAGATTATCTGATATGAACGCTACTGAGATAAGTGATTATTCCCATAGAGATGTGCCATGGTTAACGACTAACCAGGGAGAAATAATAGATTATGAATCTGTATTCTACCGCACAAAACCCTATTCGGTGAGGACCTATATTGAAGAAGATATTTAATGAAGTGCTAATGCTTCCTGATTTCAAGAAAGATTTTAAAAAGTTAGAGAAAAATTATCCTACCCTGAAGCAGGATTTAGAAGTATTTGTAAATAACCAGCTTAAATTATCTCACAAATTAAATATTGAAAATAGCGGAATTGTTCAAATTTCAGGACTTTCCATATCGATTCCCAAAATCTATAAAGCCAGAAAATTTACCTGTAAATCATTAAAAGGAAGGGGCTCTTACAGTGGAATAAGGATTATTTATGCGTATTTTAAAGATGATGACCGAATAGAATTGGTCGAAATGTATTTTAAGGGGAATAAAGAAAACGAAGATCGACAAAGGATTTTAAAATACTATTCAGATGAAAAATAAAAAAATTAAGGAATATAAAATGATTTAACCATAAATCTCTTTGATTTTTACTAAAGAGTTTTTTTATTGCTTAAAGCTTTTTTTAAAAAAAGAAGGATTTTTTAAAACCTTTGTCGTATTAATATTAGGGCGTAGAAAAATTGAAAATACTAATTCTTTTAACCGCTGGTGGAGATTCAATAAGGTAAATATATATTTTTGAACCGTGACAAAGAACAATCTCCTGGTACATTACAGTGAGCAGAGTGATTAAAAGAATCGAGCGGTAAGATGAAAAATGATATTGCAAGACTTGACCCCTTAATATACTTTAGGCGAAACCCAGCTTTCAAGGTAAAGGAGGTAAAAAATGTCTTGGCAACCACCAAAAGGAATGGATGAATATCTAAAGCCAACGGAGCTATGCGACTGTAACAATGTTGAGTTACAGCAAAAGGCAAAGGAGATTATTAAAGGTACCGAGACTCCGAAAGAGGCAGCACTGAGAATATTCTATTTTGTAAGAGAAGAAATACCCTTTGGCATGGATTATGCGGACGCGAAAGCATCGCGCACGCTTAAGAAAGGGATAGGGTTCTGTTTTACTAAAACCAATCTTCATATTGCTTTGTTACGGGCTATTGGAATTCCGGCAAGATGCCACTATGCTCATCTTAACAAGGAACTTCTCAAGGACATTGTTCCTAGATTTATGTATAACCGAATACCGTTTACAACACATTCCTGGCCTGAGTGCTATCTTTCCGAAAAGTGGATAGCTTGTGAGGCATTAGAGGATAAAGAATTTTATAAGGCATGCCTCAGAATGGGAAACATTACCAAAGAGGAAGTTCCTCCCATTGATTGGAATGGAGAAACTAACCTCATCCGCTCCAAGCCATGGATTATTAAGGATGTCGGCACGTTTCCTTCCATAGACGATGTGCTGATAGAGGGGCAAAGAAGAGGAGAGCCTTTGCCACCCACTAACAAGCTTTTTGGGTGGTTTGGTTTGTTTCTCATCAATAGGCGTATAAACGAGATTCGCAAGCAATGAGCGGCGGGATATGGTTTCAGCAAAGAGGCCTTTCCATCGCTCCGTTAACTCACCCTTATTAATAAAAATTACAGTTAAAAAGAAGGATTTTTAAAATCTTTTGTCGTATTAATATTAAGGTGCAGAAAAATTGGAAAAAACTAATTCTTTTAACCATTAGTGGCGATTCAATGAGGTAAATATTTATTTTTAAAATATGACAAACGAAACGTCCCCTTGTCTTTTTATTTAATTTTAGTATAGACTTCAATTTCTTTAAAACAGAAGAATAATCCGGTTTTAAAATTATTGACAAGAACGTATATTTCAAAGGCATATGTCCAAGATGCCTTTCAAATATAAATAACAATGATTAAAAGGATTAAAAGGAGGAAATATCATGAATGAAAAAAGCAAATGTCCGGTAACGGGCAGGACTAGAAATGTCACTGCAGGCGGTGGCACTTCGAACAAGGACTGGTGGCCAAGCCAGTTAAATCTCAAGATTCTTCATCAGCACTCGCACCTGAGCAATCCGATGGGCGAGGCGTTCAACTATGCTGAAGAATTCAAAAAACTCGACCTCGAGCCTCTAAAGAAGGACCTTTATGCGTTAATGAATGACTCGCAGGATTGGTGGCCTGCTGATTATGGTCACTATGGACCACTCTTTATCCGGATGGCGTGGCACAGCGCAGGTACCTATCGAATGGGTGACGGCCGCGGAGGCGCGGGATCTGGCTCTCAACGCTTGGCTCCCCTCAACAGCTGGCCAGACAACGTTAATCTTGACAAAGCACGCCGTTTGCTCTGGCCAATCAAACAAAAATATGGCAAGAAGATTTCCTGGGCTGACCTTATGATCCTTACTGGTAACTGCGCCTTAGAGTCTATGGGATTAAAGACCTTCGGCTTCGCCGGCGGGCGCGAGGATGTCTGGGAGCCGGAAGAGGACGTTTACTGGGGCTCTGAGAGCGAGTGGCTTGGCGACAAGCGCTATTCTGGTGACCGGGAACTTGAAAATCCCCTCGCCGCCGTCCAGATGGGCTTGATCTATGTGAACCCGGAAGGGCCGAACGGCGACCCAGATCCGGTTGCCTCCGGTCGGGACGTTCGAGAGACCTTTGCACGTATGGCCATGAATGACGAAGAGACTGTCGCTCTTATCGCAGGCGGTCACACCTTTGGCAAATGCCATGGTGCCGGCCCCGCTTCCCATGTGGGCCCGGAACCTGAGGCCGCTCCTATCGAAGAGCAAGGCCTCGGCTGGAAGAGCAGCTTTGTTAGCGGTAAAGGCGGCGATACGATCAGCAGCGGCATAGAGGGCGCCTGGAAACCGAACCCGATCAAATGGGACATGGGTTATCTCAAGGTGCTGTTCAAATACGATTGGGAGCTGGTCAAGAGCCCGGCAGGCGCGCATCAGTGGTTGGCCAAGGATGTGGCCGAAGAGGACATGGTGATTGACGCTCACGACCCGTCGAAGAAACACCGGCCGATGATGACCACGGCGGACCTCTCCCTTCGCTACGACCCGAAATACGAGCCGATCGCGCGGCGCTACCTGCAGAACCCGGAGGGATTCGCGGATGCCTTCGCTCGCGCGTGGTTCAAGCTGACTCATCGTGATATGGGTCCTCGCTCGCGCTATCTCGGTGCCGAGGTACCCAAAGAGGAATTGATCTGGCAGGACCCGGTGCCCCAAGTCGATTATGAATTGATTAGCGAGCAGGATATCGCAGACCTTAAGGGCAAGATCATTTCTTCTGGTTTGTCTGTCTCCCAGCTGGTCTCAACGGCTTGGGCTTCAGCATCAACGTTCCGCGGTTCCGATATGCGTGGTGGGGCGAATGGAGCACGAATACGTCTTGCACCACAGAAAGATTGGGAAGTCAACCAACCAACCCAACTGAAGACTGTGCTTCAGATCCTTGAGGGAATCCAAAAAGAGTTCAACAGCGCGCAGTCCGGCGGGAAGAAGGTGTCACTCGCCGACTTGATTGTCCTGGGTGGATGCGCGGGTATAGAGCAAGCTGCAAAGAATGCCGGTCACGATGTTGCTGTTCCCTTCACGCCCGGACGTACTGATGCGTCGCAGGAGCAGACTGATGTTCAGTCATTCAAAGTGCTCGAGCCGGTTGCAGACGGATTCCGTAACTATCTTAAAGCCAAATATTCGGTATCAGCAGAGGAACTGTTGCTTGATCGTGCACAACTTCTGACATTGACCGCTCCTGAAATGACTGTTCTCGTTGGCGGTATGCGTGTCTTAAATACCAATTACGGACAGTCCCAGCACGGAGTCTTCACCAAGAGACCGGAGTCACTCACGAATGACTTCTTCGTGAATCTTCTCGATATGAGCACAACTTGGAAGGCGAAAGATGAAGACGAAGACGTGTTCGAGGGTCGTGATCGTGCGACTGGTGAGCTCAAATGGACCGGCACCCGTGTTGATCTCATCTTCGGTTCAAACTCCCAACTCCGGGCTATTGCAGAAGTCTATGCATGTGAAGATGCTCAGAATAAGTTCTTGCATGACTTCGTATCTGCCTGGAATAAGGTAATGAATGCAGATCGGTTCGACCTTGCCTGAATCGCCTTATAAATGACTTTGAGGGTTTTTGAATTGAAATATATAGAGGAAAATGGCTATCGGCTGTTTTTAAGTTTAGATTTTTACTGATTAAAGATTTATAAAAGACGACAGAATACATATGGTTACAATGAAAGAAAAATAAAGAATACTAATTTTTTAAGGGAAAATGCTAAGTAAAGAGGTAGCTATTATTGCCTCTTTACTTAGTAATGATATAATGTAGTGCGGTAATCCTAACTAGAAAATATTATCTATCATTTTATCTTCTTTAAAAGTTCTGAAGCTGTCCACTAGGGGGAGCCAAGACAATTCCAAGCCCTTTGGCATTTTGCTGAAGGGCTTTTTTATTTAAAAAGAAGGATTTTTAGAAATTATGTAGTATTAAAATATAGAAAGATATGAGAAATTTAGGTTATGAATAATTAGAAGAAAAATAAAAGACATTATTAGAGAATTTTAAAATAAATATTAAGTTCGGATATAAAGAGTTTGGGCGAAATCGAAAAATTGAGGAGTGTGGAATGACTGATTACTGATGAAGATTATCGATAAAAGACAAACAACGAGAAATTTGAGCAGATGGGTATTGATTATTATAGGAAGTTTCTTTACGGGGCTTGGGATTCTTGGAATATTTTTGGACTGCACCCCTCCAACTAGACACATTTAGGAGAAAAATAAGACTTGTTATATAATAAAATAACAAGCAAGATAAACAAAGGAGGGGTAAAGATAATGGGAATAAAAAAGAGAAAATATTCTAAGGAACAAAAAGAAGAAATTGTACAAAGAGCACTAAGCGGTGAAAGGATCCTGGAATTAGGAAAAGAGAATAACATTTCCCCCGGACTGATCAACCGCTGGAAGAGACAATATTTGGATGGAGAATTAAGTGGTAATAATGATCAAGAAATAAAAAAATTACAGACACAAGTAGCCAAACTTGAGCAGATGATCGGTAAACTTACCATGGAGAACTACATTTTAAAAAAAGAGAAAGAATACATACTACAGAGGAAAAAAGAGGGTTCATCCATCATTACCGGTCCTTATTTGAATCCATCAAAGAAGGCTGCAGATTAATGGGTATAAAAAGATCTACCCTTTACTACCAGCGAAAAATAAATATACATAAAAAGCAAAAAGAATTAAGGATTAGAAAAAAGGTAGAGGATATCTCCCGGGAACATCCCTATTACGGTTACCGAAGAATAACCGCACAATTAAGAAGGGATAAGGTAATAGTAAATCATAAGAAGGTATTAAAAATGATGCAAGATATGGGGATACAAGGTAGGATAAAACACAAATATATAACTACTACCAATAGCAAACACAATAATAAAATATACTCCAATTTGATCAAAGATAAAGAAATTACCGGTATCAATCAAGTCTGGTGTGCGGATATCACCTATATCAGGATACTTAACGGTTTTGTTTATCTATCAGCCATCATAGATATTTATTCACGAAAAATAGTCGGTTATGCTATCGGTAAAACTTTATCTCCAAAGCTTGCCATTGCTGCACTTTCTATGGCTATAGCTACCAGAAAAACCGATAACCTGATTCATCATTCAGATCAGGGTATCCAGTATACCTGTAAAGATTATATAAAAATATTAATGGATAATGGTATCAGAATAAGTATGTCCGGAAAAGGCAATCCTTATGATAATGCTTTTGCCGAATCATTCTTTAAAACCCTAAAACAAGAGGAGGTATATTTATGGGAATATGAAACCTTTTCTGATGTAATAGAAAGGATTCCCTATTTTATTGAAGATGTGTATAATAGGAAGAGGTTGCATTCCTCTTTGGGCTATCGGCCTCCAGAGGAATACGAGAGGTTATTGGCAAAGAATAGCTCTCGGGAATGCATGGTGTGTTAAGATTTAAAGTGTCTAGCATGAGGGGTTCACTCCATTTTGCCTCTCTTGCCTACTACTCCTTTTCTTTTACTAGCTGCCGCATGCTATATTAGAAGTTCAGAAAGATTCTACAATTGGCTAATAAATAACAAGTGGTTAGGAAATTATATTAAGAATTATCTAGAAGGAAAAGGAGTTTCATTAAAAGTAAAGGTTTTATCCATTTCTCTTTTATGGATAACAATAGGATATTCGGTTGTTTTTGTAGTTAACATTTTTCCAATTAGAGTAATCTTGATTCTGATAGCCATTGGTGTTACTATACATATCCTCTCTATTCGAACCTTAAAGCAAAAAAAAGGAGACGATAACATATGATTGAACTGATTTTGGGAAGAAAACTTTTCGGACTTTGCCTAAAGTGAAGTATATCCGAATTTTACTTGGATATAACACCATATTGGAGGTATATACGCAATTAACCTTGAGAATATAATAGGGACAGACACCTATTTTCTTTTAAAATAGGCGAACTTTTTAAGATGGATTATTCAGCGGTTTCCCAGATTGCAAAAAGATTTGAACAAAA
>JABUBM010000016.1_pt1 | contig 42394 bp, 36 predicted proteins | sample 7240321 | NCBI WGS metagenome assembly JABUBM01 (sample SAMN07256344, study PRJNA390944) | subsurface metagenome | isolation source: Methane hydrate marine sediment | place: Pacific Ocean: Eastern North Pacific, ODP site 1244 | collected 2002
TGAAGAAAGAAAATTTAGCTGGAAGTACTGCCCAGGAAGAACATGCCCAAGAGATAAACAAAAAATATGGTATTAAAACTTATATTAATAATAAAGAAATGATTTCAGGGAAAGATATAATTATACTAGCGATTAAGCCCCAGATGATGAAGAAAGTTCTTTCTAATATCAAAGATGTGATCACAAAAAAGCAATTAATAATATCTATTGCAGCAGCAACCAGTACTCAGTTTATAGAGGATTGTTTGGGGGGAAATATTCCGGTAATTCGAGCTATGCCTAATACCCCTGCCTTAATAAATGAAGGAATAACTGTTGTTTGCCCAGGAAGGTTTGTTGATAAAAGTCATATTCAGATAGCAATAGATATTTTCGGAGCAGTAGGATTAGTAGAAGTTATTTACCGAGAAGAATTGATGGATGTAGTTACTGCCTTATCGGGTAGTGGTCCGGCTTATACTTATATAATCATCGAGTCTTTAACTGAAGGAGGAGTAAGAATGGGACTACCTCGCGAATTGGCTAAAAAATTAACCACTCAAACCTTGTTGGGAGCATCAAAGATGGTATTAGAAACAGGAATGCATCCGGCTTTGCTAAAGGATGCTGTAACTACTCCTGCGGGAGTTACAGTAGATGGTTTGATGGAATTAGAAGATGGGGGGATAAGAGTAACCCTTATTAAGGCAGTTAGCCGAGCAACAGAAAAATCTAAGGAAATTTCTCGGTAGAAAAGGCATTAATTAGAGAGGGAGATAATTTATGGTAGAATTAAAGGAATTACAAGGAGCCCTATTTCGAGGCGATATTTTAAAAGTAAAGGAGATTACCCAGAGGGCTTTATGGGAGAAAATAGAACCTAAGGAAATTTTGGAGCAGGGCTTAATTAAAGGGATGAAGGTTGTCGGAATAAAATTTAAGAACAATGAAATTTTTCTTCCTGAAGTACTATTGGCTTCTCAAGCGATGTACGGAGGGTTGGAGCTGCTCCAGCCCGAACTAATTGAAAGTGGAGTAAAGGCCGTAGGCAAGGTGATAATCGGTACTGCTAAGGGTGATTTACACGATATTGGCAAGAATTTGGTGGCTATGATGTTAAGAGGGGGAGGATTTGAAGTTATAGATTTAGGGATAAATGTCCCTCCTGAAAAATTTTTAAAAGCCTCTCAGGAGCATCAACCGGATATTGTGGGTATATCTGCTCTACTGACTACTACTATGATTGGCATGAAGGATGTAATAACCATTTTTAAAAAAGCAGGCTTAAGAAACAAGATTAAAGTAATGGTAGGAGGGGCTCCAGTTACTCAGGAGTTTGCCGATGAAATTGGGGCAGAAGGATATGCTCCTGATGCTGCCTCGGCAGTAGAAAAAGCCAAGGAGTTATTAATAATTTAAGGGGATAATTTGAAATGTTGATTATTGGAGAAAAGATAAATTCTAGCCGAAAAAATATTAAAGAGATGGTGGAAAGCAAAAACAAAGAGTTTATTCAAGAACTAGCTCGAAAACAGGTTGAAGGTGGAGCCCAAATGTTGGATTTAAATATCGGGACAATTAGAAAGGGCGAAACGGAAGACATGAGATGGTTGGTAAAGACGGTTCAAGAAGCAGTAGATGTTCCTTTATGTATCGATAGTCCTAACCATGAAGCTATAAAGGCGGGGTTAGAAGTTTATAATTGGGACAAGGGGAAAGCCTTGATTAATTCAGTAACGGCAGAGAGAGAAAAACTGGAATTAATTTTACCTTTAGTCAAAAAATATCAATGTTCCATAGTAGCCCTTACCATGAATGAACAAGGTATTCCCCAAAGCTCAAAAGAGAGATCTAAAATTGCTGATGAATTAATAGGAAAACTTACTAATAAAGGAATCCCTATAGAAGATATATATATTGATCCTTTGACTTTGCCGGTTAGTACTAATATTCAAAATTCTAATATTGCTCTGGAAACTTTAAGTAAAATTAAGGATTCCTATCCTCAAGTTAAAACAATTATAGGATTGAGTAATGTTTCCTATGGGTTACCGGAAAGAAGATTGATTAATCAAAGTTTTGTGGTTTTAGCAATGGCTTGTGGTCTTGATGCGGTAATATTAGATTCCACTGATCAGAAGATAATGGCCTTAATTAAAGCAACCAACCTTTTGTTGGGTAAAGATGAATTTTGCGGGCAATATCTCAGGGCTTTTCGAGAAGGAAAATTATAATTTTAACCGAAGGTATGAAAGGCGGAAATAAAGTCAATGAATTTAAGAGAAAAATTAGCAGCGAATAAGTTTGTAGTAACAGTGGAGTTAGATCCCCCTAAAACTTTAAATTTAGAGAGAATTTTAACAGAAGTAAATAGTACCAACTTCAGAAAATTAGTAGATGCGGTAAATGTTACCGATTGTCCTCTGGCTAAATTAAGAATGAGCCCTATTGCCCTTTCTCATATTATTCAGGAAAAAATAGGGTTAGAAGCAATTTTTCATATAACCTGCCGAGATAGAAATTTATTGGGTTTACAGGCTGAGCTTTTAGGCGCATCTGCTTTGGGGGTAAGGAATATTCTGGCTTTAACGGGAGACCCTCCCGAGGTGGGTGATTATATTATGGCGACTGGTGTTTTTGATGTAGATTCTATAGGATTAGTAAGAATGGTAAACAAGTTAAATAATGGATATGAGTACGGTGGGAATGAGCTTAAAGATAAAACAGATTTTTTTATCGGGATAGCGGTTAATCCTACTGCCCAGAATTTAACAAAGGAGATAAAACGGTTTGAGGAAAAAGTATCGGCCGGGGCTAACTTTATTCAAACCCAACCCATTTATGATATAGGGCTACTGGAAAAATTTTTAAAACTTACCGCTCATATCAATATACCAAAAATTATCGGGATTATGCCCTTAAAAAATTATAAGATGGTTGAATATTTAAATAATAATTTGCCTGGTATCTTTGTTCCTCCCGAAGTAAAAGAGAGAATGAGGGGGAAGGATGTAGAGGAGGGAGTAAAGATATCCCGAGAACTTATTAGTAAAATACGTAAATTTAAAGAAGTTGCGGGAATTCATATATTCCCTTTGCGAGATATGAATTTAGTTTGCCGTTTGTTAAATTAGTCGTTAGTGAATGGTAATTCGTATCGCGTATCGTGTAAAAAAACTAGGATTCAGGTGTAAGGCAGGAAAAAGATAGATTCCCGTTTCCACGGGAATGACTGAGGTAGGGGCACGATGCATCGTGCCCACGGGGAAAAGCAGTAATATAGGAATGGGCACAATTCATTGTGCCCCTACAAAAGAAAAGTAAAGGTACAGCGTGCCGTGTTTTCTTGTGCTAACTGTTAACCAGTTAACCAACTAACTAGTTAACTAATATTAACGAATCAAGATAAAAAAGATGAGAGATATGAAGATAATAAAAGGTATTAAATTCAATATAGACAGAGAGGAAGTATTACGATACCAGGGATATAGCAAAAAAAAAGTTAAAAAACCTAATCAAAATATTTTAAGGATTACCGAAGAGGAAATTAATCGAGGATATGGCCTTTTCAATCCCCAGGGGATTTATCGCTTGATTAAAATCAATAGCTTTCTATCAGATAAAGAGATTGAATTAGAGGGTGGTCATATTCTTAGATTTGCTAAATCTATTATTAAACAATTGAATGGGGCAAGCCATTTGCTTGTAGGAGTGGTTACTATAGGAGATTTTTTAGAAAAGAAAGTTTCTGAATTATTCTCTCAAGGAGAATATCCTCGGGCATTAGCTTTAGATGCAGTGGGGACCGTAGCAGTTGAAGATTTTAGTCGGGAAGTTAGAAAATTTGCCCGTCAGGAAGTAACAGAACAGGGTCTTAAAACCAGCAGGCATTTTTCTCCCGGTTATGGTGGTTGGGATGTATCTCAACAAAAAATTATTTTCAAAAATATTCCTGCTGAAAATATCGGAGTAAGATTAACCAAGGGGTGTATGATGGTACCTCAAAAGTCGTTATCCTGGGTAATCGGGGCAGGGAAAGAAATGATTATCTCTTCTGAAGAAGGTAATAACTGTGAAAACTGTCATTCTAAATGCTGTAATTATAAATTTTAAATTTCATTAGACAAGGAGAAAATAATGGGAAAAACAATTGTGGAGAAGATACTCTCAGCCCATACAGATACAGATAATCTTAGGATAGGAGATATAATTAAAGCTCGAGTGGACTTTGCCTTTGCTAATGATATCACTGCCCCTATTGCCATAAAATATTTTAAAGAAAGTGGTGCCAGACAAGTATTTGACAAAAAGAGAGTTGGTTTAATCCCTGATCATTTTGCTCCCAATAAAGATATAAAATCTGCAGAACAGTGTAAATTGTTAAGGGAATTTGCCCAGGAATATGAGATAGAGAATTATTTTGAAATAGGAAAGATGGGAGTAGAACATGCCCTCCTGCCAGAAAAGGGATTAGTTCTTCCTGGAGATGTGGTAGTGGGAGCAGATTCTCATACTGATACTTCCGGGGCATTAGGTGCCTTTGCCATAGGGGTGGGAAGTACCGATTTGGCAGCCGTTATGGCCCTTGGTGAAGTCTGGCTCAAAATACCACCTACCATCAAGTTTATCTATTCTGGGAAATTAAATAAATGGGTAAGTGGAAAAGATTTAATTCTGTATACTATTTCTAAAATTGGTGTAGATGGAGCAAATTACAAGGTGATGGAATTTAACGGAGGAGTCATCAGAAGTCTTTCTATGGATAATCGATTTACTATGTGTAATATGGCCATCGAAGCAGGAGCAAAAACCGGGATTATCGAACCTGATGAGATTACTTTAGAATATTTAAAGGGGCGAGCAAAAAGACCTTTTCAAATCTATAATAGTGATTCTGATGCATATTATGAAAAAATTATAGAGATTGATGTTAATAAAATTGAGCCCCAGGTGGCTTTCCCTCATCTACCGGAGAATGCTAAACCGATCAGTAAAGCAAAAGGGATTAAAATTGATCAGTCCATTATCGGTTCCTGTACCAACGGGAGGATAGAGGATTTGCGTATAGCTGCAGAAATCATAAAGGGGCAGCAGGTTCATCCGGAAGTTAGATTGATTATTATTCCAGCGACTCAAGATATCTACCTACAGGCTATTCGAGAGGGTTTAGTCGATATCTTTATTACTGCGGGGGCCGCAGTAAGTACCCCTACTTGTGGTCCTTGTTTAGGTGGTTATATGGGTATTTTGGCTAAAGGAGAAAGGGCAATTTCTACCACAAACAGGAATTTTGTAGGGAGGATGGGACACCCCGAAAGCGAAGTATACCTGGCCAGTCCTGCCCTTGCTGCTGCTTCTGCTATTTTAGGTAGAATAGCCAGTCCTGAGGAGGTGAAATAGAATGATAATTAAAGGTAAAGTTTGGAAATTTAAAGACAACATTGATACTGATGTAATTATCCCTGCTCGTTATCTTAATACCTCTGACCCCAAAGAGTTAGCCCTGCATTGTATGGAAGATTATGATTCTGAATTTATTAAAAAGATAAACCAGGGAGATATTATAGTAGCAGGTAGAAATTTTGGTTGTGGGAGTTCCCGCGAACATGCCCCTATTGCCCTAAAAGCAGCAGGAGTATCTTGTATTATTGCCCAATCTTTTGCCCGAATCTTTTTTAGAAATGCCATAAACATTGGCCTTCCTATCTTTGAATCTGAAGAAATTGTAGTTCAATGTTTAGAAGGTGATTTTTTAGAAGTAGATTCTGTAAGAGGAATAATAAATAATGTTAACAAAGATAAAACTTACAAGTTAAAACCCTTACCGGCTTTTATTCAAAATATTATTTTCTTAGGTGGATTAAGAGAATATGTTAAAGAAGAAGTAAGAAGGAGAGAAGGAAATGTATAATATAGCTTTAATCCCCGGTGATGGGATAGGACCGGAAATAATTAGAGAAGGCAAGAAGGTAATAGAGGCAGCTTCTAAAGTATTTGCTATAGATATAAATTGGATCGAATATCCTTTTGGTGCCGAACATTATCTAAAGACCGGGGAATTGTTACCCGAAAGTGCTTTGAAAGAGATTGAAGATATGGATGCTATATATTTTGGAGCCATCGGTGACCCTCGAGTAAAACCAGGTATTTTAGAAAAGGAGATATTGTTAAAAGCAAGATTTTATTTTGACCAATACATTAATCTGCGCCCCATCAGATTATATAAAGGAGTTCCCTGTCCTTTGAAAGATAAAAACCCGGAAGATATTAATTTTTATGTGGTTAGAGAAAATACCGAAGATTTTTATATAGGAGTTGGCGGGCGTTTTAAGAAAAAAGAGAATAAAGACAAGTTGGAAGTTTTAAGAAAATTATATCGAGCCAATATTGAAGTGGGGTTTAACCTTGAAAAAGAAGAAGAGTTAGCTTATCAGATTGGCTTAATTAGTAGACCGGGAGCTCAGAGAGTGATTAAATATGCCTTTGAGTTGGCCAAGAAAAAAGGAATGAATCGAGTAACTTCAGTAGACAAGGCTAATGTATTGACTAATATCTATGGATTATGGAGAGATGTTTTTAAAGAAATATCCACTCAATATCCTGATATAGAAACAGAATTTTCCTTTGTAGATGCGATTACTATGTGGTTTGTAAGAAAACCTGAGTGGTTTAAGGTAGTAGTTACCCCTAATATGTTTGGAGATATCATTACCGATTTAGGAGCAATGATTCAAGGAGGTTTAGGAATAGCTGCCGGTGGGAATATAAACCCTGAAGGTGTTTCTATGTTTGAACCCATCCATGGTTCTGCCCCTAAATACAAAGATAAATCTATAGCTAATCCAATTGCTACCATATTGGCCGGGGCTATGATGTTAGACTGTTTGGGAGAAGCAAAAGTTGCTCAAACCATAGAGGATGTGGTAGAAAAAGTCTTAAGTGAAGGAAAAGTTAGGTCTCGTGATTTAGGAGGAAATTCTTCTACTGAAGAAGTGGGAGATGAAGTAGTTAAAAAACTTAAAGAAATAAATATTAAATGATTTTAAATTATATTTATTAGCTATACTGTATTAATTCCAAGTTTTTATTTTTATCTTTTTTCTTGTCATTTCTCTTTCTCTCTACGCAATGCGTAATGCGATATACGAAATACGAAAATATTATTTGACTGCTGAGAGTTTTTAATATATTATTAAGAAAAATAAAATAAAAGTTACCCTTTTAAATTAGTTCAGAGAGACTAATAAGGGGATAAAAAGGGAAAATTATATCCTCTTATTAGCGATTAATAAGAGGATATTTTATTATATAAAATAAAATATGACTTCCTTTAACATCAGTCCAGTGAGGCTGGTAAGGAAAAATCATTACCTCCTTATCAACCAAAATGGGTTGTAAGGGGGTTTTTATTTAAATATATGGTAGGTAGAAGAGGAGGTTTAAAGAAGTGGATATACAGGAAAAGGCTGTGGTGATGGGGGAAAATGAAATTGGGAGAACCCTGGTAAGGATTGCCCATGAGATAGTAGAAAAAAATAAAGGAGTAAGCAATCTTGCCCTTATCGGGATAAGGACCAGGGGAGTTTTCCTGGCTAAAAGATTGGCACAGGAAATTTTTAAAATAGAAAAAAAAGAGATCCCGGTAGGAACCTTAGATATAACTCTTTACCGGGATGATTTGTCTTTGGTTGCCCGCCAACCATTAGTGCTTAAAACAGAAATACCTTTTGATGTTTCGCAGAAAAAAATAGTACTGGTTGATGATGTCCTTTATACCGGAAGGACAATAAGGGCAGCAATGGATGCGATAGTGGATCTAGGAAGACCCTGGGTGATTCAGTTAGCGGTTCTTGTAGATAGAGGACATCGGGAATTACCTATTCGGGCAGACTATATCGGTAAAAACCTCCCCACCTCAAAGAAGGAGATAGTGAAAGTAAGGTTAAACGAGGTAGATGGGGAAGACAAAGTGGGAATAGTGATAAGTGATATGTAATGAGTAATGAGTTGCAGATTTCAGGTTATCAGTTTCAGTTTTTTGTTTTTAGTTAGAAGAAGAGACGCGATGCATCGTGTCTATTTGATTCAACACGACATGCTGTGTTGTTAGATCGTTTTTAGATTAATTGGTGAATTGGCTAACTGGCCAATTGGAGGATCAAAGGAAAGTAGGTGAGTTTTATTTATAATATTAAAGTAAAGATTTTATCCAGAAAAGAAGTTGCTTCAAATATTTATCTAATGAAATTAAAAACTCCAGAAATTGCCCAAGATGCTCTCCCGGGACAGTTTATTCATATTAGATGCAGTAAAGATAATTTTCCTCTATTGCGCCGCCCCTTAAGTATTCACCGAATAGATAAAGAAAAAGGAGAAATCTATATCTTGTTTCAGGTGGTGGGAGAGGGCACAAAATTATTAGCCGATAGAACTATCGGAGATGATTTAGATATCATGGGTCCTATCGGTAATGGTTTTAATATCTATCCCGAAAGTAGGAAAATTATGATAGTAGGAGGAAGGATAGGAGTTGCTCCTTTACTGGCTTTATGCGAAGAATCTATAAGGCAAGGCAAAGAGGTACGAGTCTTGATAGGTGCCTTGAAGAAAGAGCTGGTCATAGGAGAGGAAAGCTTTAAGATTCTGGGGGCAAAAGTAGATGTTGCTACCGATGATGGAAGTTATCAGTATAAGGGTTTAGTTACTGATTTATTAGAAAGAATTATTAAGGAAAGATGGTTAGCGGACCAGATATTTGCCTGCGGACCGAAACCCATGTTGAAAAAGATTGTAGAGATTTCTTTAAATGCCCATATTGATTGCCAGCTATCTTTGGAAGAACGGATGGCTTGTGGGATAGGTGCCTGTTTGGGGTGTGTCTGTAAGATAAAAACTAAGGATAAAAAAGAATACAAAGTTAAATATGAATATAAGAGAGTCTGTGTAGATGGACCCGTCTTCGGAGGAAGTGAGGTGGTCTGGGGTGATTGATAAACCTAATTTAGAAGTGGAAATAGCTGGAATAAAGTTAAAAAATCCGGTGATGACTGCCTCAGGGACTTTTGGTTATGGTGAAGAGTTTTCTCCATTCATTGATTTAGATAAGTTGGGAGCAATGGTATTAAAGGGAATTACTCTAAAACCAAAGATGGGAAATCCACCTCCCCGGGTTATAGAGACCCCTTCGGGGATGCTTAATTCTATCGGCTTACAGAATGTAGGAGTCGAAATGTTAATTAAAGAAAAATTACCTTATTTACAAAAATTCAATACTCCGGTGATTATAAATATTTCCGGGGATACTATAAAAGAATACATTGAATTAGCCAGAAGGCTGGGAGAAGTTTCAAAGGAGATGGGAGTTGCTGGTTTGGAGGTCAACATTTCCTGCCCTAATGTCAAAAAAGGAGGAATGGCCTGGGGAACAGATGCTAAAGCAACTTATAAAATAATAAATAGTATTCGGAAAACTACCCCTCTTCCTCTTATTGCAAAATTAACGCCTAATGTTACAGATATCAAAACAATTGCACAAGCTGCTGAAGAAGCTGGAGCAGATGCTCTATCCCTAATAAATGCTTTAGTGGGGATGGCAGTAGATATTGATTCTCGCAAACCTAAATTAGCTAATGTCAGTGGCGGTCTATCCGGTCCAGCAGTTAAACCGGTAGCCCTCTGGATGGTCTGGCAGGTATTTCAGACGGTAAATATCCCGGTAATCGGGATAGGGGGGATAATAAAAACCGAGGATGCCTTGGAATTTATCATTGCAGGAGCCCGGGCAATAGAGATAGGAACAGCGAATTTTGTAAATCCCAAAGTAACTATTGAAATTATAGAAGGAATAGAAAAATATCTAACAGAAAATAATATTAAAGATATGAATGAATTAGTAGGAAGTATGAAAATATAATAAAAACAGGGGGAGAGAAAATGGATTTAACGGCGAGAGAAAGATTGGTTTTAGCTCTGGATGTAGACGATTTTAAAAAAGCAGAAGAATTGGTGGGTAAATTAAGTGATTATGTGGGGGTCTTTAAAATCGGAAGCCAACTATTTACTGCTGAGGGGGCTAAGGTAGTTGATATGATAAACAAAAAGGGGGGTAAGGTTTTTTTAGATTTAAAATTTCACGATATACCCAATACCGTTGCTCGGGCAGCAGAAGTAGCTACCAAGTTAGGGGTATATATTTTTAATGTCCATACCTCCGGGGGATATGAAATGATGAAAGCAGCGGCTGAGGCCACTGCAAAAACCAGTCAGGGACTAGGCATTAGAAAACCTATAATTTTAGGAGTAACTTTACTCACTAGTATCAATCAAGAAATTTTAGAAAAAGAGATTGGCATAAAAAAAAGATTAGAAGAACAAGTAGTTCATCTGGCTAAATTAGCTAAAGCTTCCGGTCTTGATGGAGTGGTAGCTTCTTCCTGGGAGATTAAGGAGATAAGAAAAGCCTGTGGAGAAGATTTTGTAATTTTAACTCCCGGGATACGTCATGCGGGCAAATCTTCTAATGACCAGAAAAGAGTAATGACTCCCCGGGAAGCCATAAAATTGGGGTCTAATTTTTTGGTAATAGGAAGGCCAATAAGAAATGCTTCTAATCCGGTAGAAGCAGCAAAAGAAATATTAAGAGAAATAGAGGGAGATTAAAAGATGATTATTAAAACAGAAGAGGTAATGAAAAAATTTGAACAAGCAGGTGCTATCCAGAAAGGTCATTTTAAATTAACTTCAGGAGTGCATAGTGATACCTATATTCAATGCGCCCAAATTATGCAACATCCAGAATTTATGCATAATCTTTGCAGCGAGTTAGGGAAGAAATTTAGAGGAGACGATATTGATGTAATTGTCGGACCAGCCATCGGAGGTATTATTATGGCTCACGTGATGGCGCGAGTATTAGGTCCCTGGGTGAGAGCAATCTTTACCGAAAGAGAAAATGGTAAGATGACCTTACGGCGTAGTTTTGAAATAAACCAGGGAGAAAAAGTATTAGTAGTAGAAGATGTCACTACCACCGGAAGTTCAGTAAGAGAAGTTATGGATATTGTAAAATCAAGAGAGGGAAAAGTTGTAGGAGTGGGAGTATTAATTGATCGAAGCGGAGGAAAAGTGGATTTTGGAATAAAGACTGAAAAGCTCCTGACTGTAGACATAAAAACTTATCTTCCTGAGGAATGCCCTTTATGTAAAAAAGGGATTCCCGTAGTAAAACCAGGGAGTCGGGAACTTTGAAACCTTAAAACAAATATTAATATTAAAAAGATTAGAATTAAAAAAATTTGACAAGAGTAGAATTTTAATATATTATAACTTTCAACATTAAAAAAGAATATTTTAAAGAGGAAAGTAAGTCATTTTTTAAATTAAAAAGAGAAAGATACATTTGGTGAAAGTATCTTAAAAAAGATGACTGAAAAGAGAGCCTCAATAATAATAGGTTGGTTACCTTTAAAAACTTCTAATGAGTGGGGTAAATAATTTATCCAATCCCAGGTGGTACCGCGAGATTTCATCTCGTCCTTTTGTGATAATGAAGATTGTCAAGGGGGCGGGATTTTTTGTTTTAAGAGAGGGATAATTATTTACTCAACCCGGGTGGCACCACGGGAAATTATATCAATCTCGTCCCTTATGATAATTGACAAAAAGATTATCATGGGAACGGGATTTTTTTATTTTGTAAACAGGTGAGGTGAATAAAAGATGCAAAAATTAAAAGTAAGTATTATTGGTTCAACCGGATATGCGGGAAAAGAATTAGTAAAAATATTGATGTATCATCAAGAGGTAGAATTGGTTCACCTGGTTTCTTCCAGTTATGCAGGAAAAAATATAGCGGAGATATTTCCTGAATTCCTGAATAAATTAGATAAAAAACTTATAAATCTTGATTTGGATGAAATATCTCAAGATTCGGATATGGTGTTTACTGCTCTTCCCCATACCGTCTCTATGGATGTGGTTCCTGAATTATTAAAAAAAGGTGTTAAAGTAGTTGATTTAAGTGCGGATTACCGCCTAAAAAATTCTACGGTTTATAAAGAATGGTACAAGAAAGAGCTTAACCAGATTAGTAAGGAATTGCTATCAGAAGCAGTTTACGGTCTTCCGGAGATTTACTTGGATAAAATAAAAGATGCCTTATTGGTAGCAAATCCTGGTTGTTATCCCACCAGTATAATTTTGGGGATTGCCCCCTTATTGAAATATCATTTAGTAGAACCAGAAGGGATTATTATTGACTCTAAATCCGGTACTAGTGGAGCGGGGAGGAAACTGTCTTTAGGTCTTCATTTTGCAGAATGTAATGAAAATTTTAAAGCTTATAAGGTTGTCAAGCATAATCATATTCCGGAGGTCGAGCAGGAGTTATTTTCTATATATTTTAATGGAGATAACAATAAGCAGAAGCAGCAAGAAACAGAGATAAAAGTTTCATTTACTCCCCATCTTCTTCCGATTAATCGAGGAATTTTGTCTACCTGTTATTTAAGTTTAAAAGGTTCTAAAAAAGAAGAGGAGGTTTTGGAGGCTTATCAAAAATTTTATCAGAAAGCACCTTTTGTGCGAATCTTTGAACCCCCCAATTTACCGGAGATAAAATATGTAGCAGGAACAAATTATTGTGATATTGGATTTGCTATAGACAAAAGAGTAAGGAAGATTAAAGTAATTTCGGTGATTGATAATTTACTTAAAGGGGCAGTGGGGCAGGCGGTACAGAATATGAATATTATGTCTGGTTTCCCTGAGACCTGTGGGCTGGTTTAAATTAGAAGTGAAAGGAGTCAAAAATAATGAAAGATGTTTTAGACAAAGAAGATTTTCAGGTTGTTAAAGGAGGAATAACTTATCCTAAAGGGATAAAAGCAACCGGAGTAAAATGCGGGATGAGATTCAATAGAAAAGATTTGGCCTTAATTTATTCGGAGAAAGTAGCCGATGCTTGGGGAACCTTTACTACTAATAAATTTAAAGCCGCGCCTCTGGTGGTTACCGAGAAAAATTTATCTCTATCAGAGGGAAAATTACAGGCAGTATTAATAAATAGCGGAATAGCTAATGCCTGTACCGGGGAGAAAGGCTTGAAAGATGCCTGGGAGATGGCCGATTATGTTTCTCAGGGTTTAAAGATTAAAAAAGAATATGTGGCAGTTACTTCAACCGGTAAGATTGGAGAATTTCTCCCTTTAGACAAGATAAAGGCTGGAGTGGAAAAGGCCATTTCCTGCCTGGATTATGCCGGAGGAGAAAAAGCGGCAGAGGCAATATTGACTACTGATACTAAAAAGAAAGAGATTGCAGTCTGTTTTAAATTGGGTGAGCAGGAAGTAAAAATTGGAGGGATGGCTAAAGGGTCAGGGATGATTCATCCTAATATGGCGACTATGTTGGGATTTATTGCCAGCGATATTTTCATTAAAAGAGAGTTCCTCCAAGAAGTCCTTAAACAGGTAGTGGAAAAAACCTTCAACATGATTAGCGTAGATGGTGATACGAGCACTAATGATATGGTCTTGCTTATGGCCAATGGCTTAGCCGGGAATAAATTAATAGAAAAAAAGGATATTGATTATTATAAATTTTTAAATGCCTTGCAATATGTGACAGAATATTTAGCCAAGTGTATAGCCAAAGATGGAGAAGGGGCGACCAAGATGATGGAAGTAGAAGTTAAAAACGCAGTATCTTTCGAGGAGGCTAAGAAAGTTGCTAAAGCAGTGATTAATTCTCCCTTGGTAAAGACAGCAATTTTTGGGAAAGACCCTAATTGGGGAAGAATTTTAGCGGCAGTTGGTTACTCCGGGGCAGAGATAGTACCCGATAAGGTTGACCTTTATTTAAAAGAAAAGGTAGTTGAGAATGGCCAACCTTTGACGTTTTCACGACAAAAGTTACACAAATATTTAGAATTTTCTGATGAAGTTAAAATTATAATTAACCTTAAGATGGGAGAAGTAAATGCTACTGCCTGGGGATGTGACCTGACCTATGATTATGTGAAGATAAATACTAAGTACAGTTAGTACAGTGATAAGTGGAGTACAGTGATAAGTAATGTGTAATGAGTAATATGTAGGGGTTCGATTCATCGAACCCGTCAAAGAAATTAACAAAAAACTTCGGGTCGGATAAATCCGACCCCTACAGCAACTAGAAAACTGGTCAACCGGCTAATCGGCTAATCGGTCAATTGGTCAATTAAAAAAAGGAGTGTGATAGACAATGGAAAAAGATATAGATAAACGCGGAGAAATTCTTTTGGAAGCTTTACCTTATATTAAGAAATTTTGGAATAAAATAGTAATTGTAAAATACGGTGGCAGCGCCATGAAGGATAAAGACTTAGAAAAACAGATTATAAAAGATATCATTTTATTAAAATATGTGGGAATGAAACCGGTGATTATTCATGGCGGAGGGCCAGAGATCTCTGTAGAAATGGAAAAGAGGAACAAGATTCCCCAATTTCTTAACGGATTAAGAGTAACCGATGAAGAGACGATGGAGATAACCGAGATGGTTTTAACCGGCAAGATTAATACTCGTTTGGTAGCAGAGATTAATCTCTATATTTCCGAAGGTCCGGGAATTGGAGTAAAGGGTATCGGCCTGAGCGGGGAAGATGCTCAGCTTTTAACGGTTAAGAAACACCGGGTCCCGGAGTTGGGATTGGTGGGGGAAGTAGAAAAAATAAATCCAGAAATATTGACCATTTTACTGGAAAAGAATTATATCCCGGTAATTGCTACGGTCGGAGTGGATAAAGAAGGGATAAGATACAACATTAATGCTGATACTGTAGCAGGCCAGATAGCCATTTCCCTACAAGCAGGGAAGCTGATATATTTGAGCGATGTGGATGGAATATTTAAAGATTTTAAAGACCCAACTTCCTTAATTAGTAGTTTACCCATTAATCAAGCTAAGGAATTAATTAAATCTGGACAGATTCAAAAGGGGATGATTCCCAAAGTGGATTCAGCTATTCAAGCCTTAGATGGTGGAGTAAATAAAGTGCATTTTTTAAACGGTAAACATGTTCATTCTATTTTGTTAGAGCTGTTTACCGATAGCGGAATAGGAACAGAAATTATCCCTTAATCAGTGTAATCTAAATTCAATCTGTGTAATCACTTAAAATAAATATTAGGCAAGGAGGTCCAAAGGTTATGAAAACTAAAGAATTAATAGAAAACGAAAAAAAATATTTAATGCAGACTTATAGCAGGCCAGCTATGATATTAGACAAGGGTGAGGGGATGAAGGTATGGGACCTGGAAGGAAAGCAATACTACGATTTTATCGGGGGTATAGCAGTAAATGCCCTGGGATACAGTCATCCTAAATTAGTACAAGCTATTAAGGACCAGGCAGAAAAATTAATCCATTGTTCTAATCTTTATTATAGTGAACCACAGATAATTTTAGCTCAGATGTTGGTAGAGCTTTCTTGTGGGGATAAAGTATTTTTTGGTAATAGCGGAGCAGAGGTAAATGAAGGAGCAATCAAATTAGCAGTTAAATATTTTAAAGAGCAAAATAAAGATAAACATAAAATAATTTATATGAAAAATTCCTTTCACGGCAGAACTATTGCCACTCTTGCTGCTACCGGTCAATACAAATATCAGAAAGATTATCTTCCTCTTCTACCTAAATTTAAAGAGGCGATATTTAATAACCTTGAATCAGCAAAGGCAGCAATTGATGAAGAAGTAGCAGCAGTACTGGTTGAGCCTATTCAAGGAGAAGGTGGTATAAAAATTGCCACTCAGGAATTTATAAAGGGATTAAGAGAACTATGTGATAAGGAGGGGATATTGCTTATCTTTGATGAGATCCAGTGTGGTTTGGGTCGAACCGGAAAGATATTTGCTTACCAACATTATGGTATAGAACCGGATATTTTGACTATTGCAAAATCCTTAGGAGGAGGGATACCTATCGGAGCATTTATTGCCAAAGATAAAATAGCTTCTTCTTTTAAGCCCGGAGATCATGGAACTACTTTCGGAGGTAATCCTTTAGCCTGTGCGGCGGCGATAGCCAATTTAAAAGTTTTACAGGAAGAGAACTTAGTTGGGAAGTGTCAAAAAAAAGGAAATTACTTTAAAACTAAATTAGAAGGCCTTAAAGAAAAGTATCCAGAGAAGATAGAAGAAGTAAGAGGTTTGGGTCTGATGGTGGGGATGGAATTAAAAGAAGAAGGCCAGGAGATAGTGAAGAAATGCGTAGAAGAAGGAGTATTGATTAATTGTGCTGCTAAAAAAGTTTTACGCTTCCTACCGCCGTTAATTGTAAAAGAAAAAGAGATAGATTATTTAATAGAAGTTTTAGACAAAATATTTAGCTCTATCGTTCCCGTGAAATTGGGAATTAGTAATATATGATTGCAACCTAAAAAATGAACAAAATAGTAAAAAGCAAAATGTATCACAATTTCCACACAATATATTGTGCTGTAGCATCACGGCGTTGCCGTGATGAATAAAAAATAAGGAGGAATAAACAAAAAATGAAAAAAGTAGTTTTAGCTTATTCCGGAGGATTGGATACTTCTGTGGCCATTAAATGGCTAAAGGAAAATTATTGTGAAGAAGTGATTGCAGTAGCAGTTGACGTAGGTCAAAGGATTGATTTAGAATATGTAAAAGAAAAAGCTCTTAAAGTTGGAGCGAGTAAATCTTACGTTATTGATGCCAAAGAAGAATTTGCAAAGGAATATGTTCTACCAGGGCTGCAAGCAGGTGCGGTTTATGAGTCAAACTATCCTTTAGCTACAGCTTATTCTCGACCCTTAATCTCTAAAATTATGGTTAAGATTGCCGAAAAAGAACAAGCGGAAGCTATTGTTCATAGCTGTACCGGTAAAGGGAATGATCAGGTAAGATTTGAAGTATCTATTGCTGCTCTAAATCCTAAATTGCAGGTAATTGCTCCGGCTCGAGAATGGGGATTTACCCGGGAAGAAGAAATTGAATATGCCAAAAAATATAATATTCCTGTCCCCGTAGATGTGAAAAATCCATACAGTGTGGATCAAAATTTATGGGGGAGGTCTATTGAATGCGGAGCATTAGAAGATCCCTGGGTAGAGCCACCGGAAGAAGGAGTTTACGAATGGACGTTAAGCCCGGAAAAGGCTCCCGACAAACCAACTTATCTGGAGATATATTTTGAAAAGGGAGTGCCGCAGAGTATAAATGGAGAGAAGATGTCTCTGGTAAATTTAATTCTGAACTTAAATAAAATTGGAGGAGAAAATGGAATAGGCAGAGTAGATATGGTAGAGAATAGACTGGTAGGAATTAAATCTCGAGAAATTTATGAATGTCCGGGGGCAGCTATCTTATTAAAGGCGTATCAAGCCTTGGAAGGATTGGTTTATCCTCGAGAATTATCCCATTTTAAACAGGTTGTTTCTCAAAAATATTCTGAATTAACCTACTATGGCCTATGGTTTTCTGCCTTAAAAGAAGCCTTGGATGGTTTTGTAAAAGTAATTAAAGATAAGGTAACCGGGACCATAAAAGTAAAATTATTCAAAGGTAATTGTGTGGTAGTAGGAAGAAAATCTAAAAATTCTCTCTATGATTTTAATTTGGCTACTTATGACCAGGGAGATACCTTCAATCAAGATTTTGCTAAGGGATTTATAGAACTTTGGGGCCTGCCTACCAAAGTATATTCTTCGGTGAATAGAAAAAATAAATAGCGTAGAGCGTTTAGCGTATAGAAATACAGTGATTATCAGCTTATAATTAGTAATAAGTGTCAGGTTGCAAGTTACGAGTTTACAAAGAAAAAAGTAGGGGCGTATTGCCATACGCCCCTTGAATTTAATCTGTGTAATCTGTACTAGTAATCTGTGTAATCAGTTTTTATATCAGGAGGAAAAATATGGAAAAACTATGGGGTGGAAGATTTAAAAAAAGTATAAATAAGAGGATGGAAAAATTTATCTCCTCTCTCTATTTTGATAAGAAATTAGTAAAACATGATCTCTTAGGGAGTATTGCCCACGCTCAGATGTTAGGGAAATGTAAAATTATCTCTAAAGAAGAAAAAGATAAAATTGTTGAGGGACTAAAGCAAATCCTTAAAGAAGTGCAAGAGAACAAATTAGAAATTGCTGCTGGGGAAGCAGAAGATATTCATTCCTGGGTAGAGAATAAGTTAAAAGAAAAGATAGGGGCTGTGGCTGGGAAGTTACACACTGCTCGAAGCAGAAATGATCAGATAGCTCTTGATGAGCGGATGTATTTAAAAGAAGAAGATCTAAAAACCCAGGATTTACTCAAAGACTTACAGAAATCACTTTTGTCATCTGCTCAGAAAAATTTAGGGATAATTATGCCCGGTTATACTCATCTTCAACATGCACAGCCTATTCTTTTTTCCCATTACCTTATGGCTTATTTTTATATGTTTGAACGGGATAAGGGAAGGATGCAAGATTTGTATAAAAGAATTGACGTTTTGCCATTGGGATCAGCTGCCTTGGCAGGTACTTCTTTCCCTATTGATAGAGAATTTGTAGCTTCACAACTTGGTTTTAACGAAATTTCAGAGAATAGTCTTGATGCAGTAAGCGATAGAGATTTTATTTTAGAATTTCTATCTGCTTCAGCTATCTTGATGATGCATTTAAGTCGTTTGGGAGAAGAATTAGTTTTGTGGTCCTCGAAAGAATTTGATTTTATTGAGTTCGATGATTCTTTTTGTACCGGCAGTAGTATTATGCCTCAGAAGAAAAATCCTGATGCCGCAGAATTAATTAGAGGAAAAACCGGGCGAGTCTATGGAAATTTAATAAATGTTCTAACCATGATGAAGGCCTTACCTTTGGCTTATAATCATGATATGCAAGAAGATAAAGAACCTTTATTTGATACTGTATCTACTTTAAAAACGTCTTTATTCTTAATGAGTAAGATGATAAAGACTATGCAGGTCAATAAAGAAAAGATGGAAGAAAGCACCAAGGGTGATTTTTCTACCGCCACTGAATTGGCAGATTATTTGGTAAAGAAGGGCTTAACTTTTAGAGAAGCCCACAAATTGATAGGTAAAATTGTCCTCTATTGTTTAGAAAACAAAAAAAATTTGGAGGATTTAACTCTTACAGAATTGAATTCATTCCATGAAGACTTTAATGAAGACACTTTGAAAATTTTAAAACCTGTGTCTGCTGTTGAGGCCAAGGATTCTTATGGCGGAACTTCTCTGAAAAGGGTAAGAGAGTCTATCCAAAAGGCAAAGCAGATATTAGAAGAAAAATAATGATTAAATTAAGTATGATTATAACCCAATAAGTAAATAAAACATTAATGTAGGGGCACGATGCATCGTGCACGCAGAAAAAATTAGGCAATAATACGGAGAGGGCACAATTCATTGTGCCCCTACAACAGTCTACAACCAATTGTCGTTCTCTCGAAAGAGGGAATCCAGCATGTTTCCTCATTTTTTTCTTATCAAAAAGAGCAGCTAAAACAAGGTTTACAGAAAATTTCAAAAAATATTTCCAAAAAATAAGAATTTTTCAAATAAATATAGTATATTATAATAAATAGACTTAATTAATTATTTAAAAGTACCCTAAGCGTATAAGAGGTATAGGATGAGAAAAATTAAAGCTAATCAAATTAAAAATAAAGTGAAAGAGCTATTCCTCAAGGCTAATTTTTATATAAACCCAGACCTTATGCAACGACTGGGAAAGGCTTTGAAGGAAGAGAGCTCTACTATAGGAAAATATGTCTTACAGATGATTATAGAAAATAATAAGATTGCTTCGCGGGAAGAGGTGCCCATCTGTCAGGATACCGGACTAGCGGTAGTATTTGTGGAAGTGGGTCAGGAAGTTCATTTAGTAGATGGTGCCTTTACCGAAGCCATAAACCAGGGAGTTAAAGGGGCCTACCAGGAAGGATATCTCAGAAAATCAGTGGTGGATGACCCCGTCTTTGAAAGAAAAAATACCAAAACCAATACGCCAGCGATTATCTATACTGATATAATCCCTGGAGATAAAATAAAATTTTTAGTAATGCCTAAAGGATTTGGTAGTGAGAATATGAGCGCCATAGCTATGTTAAAACCAGCAGATGGTCCAGAGGGAATAGTAAACTTCGTTGTAGAGACAGTAAAGAAGGCCGGTCCTAACCCCTGTCCTCCAACTATAATCGGGGTAGGTATCGGAGGCACTATCGATAAAGCTATGGTAATAGCTAAAAAGGCAATTATTCGTAAAATCAATCAACCTAATAAAAATCCAAAGTTCGCAGCTTTAGAAAATGTAATTTTAACTAAAATAAATAATTTAGGTATCGGTCCGGCAGGCCTAGGAGGGAATATTACCTCTTTGGCGGTACACATAGATTACCTGCCTACTCATATTGCCGGTATGCCTGTGGCGGTAAATGTTTGTTGTCATGCTGCCCGACATGCAGAGGGAATATTGTAAAAAATATAATTTTGAAACCAGGAAGTAAATCTATGAAAGAAGCAATAAAAATAACCACTCCTTTAAATGAAGGAAAAATTATCCAGTTAAAAGCTGGAGATTTAGTAAAAATAACCGGGCATATTTATGCCGCCAGAGACGCTGCCCATAGAAGAATTTTTGAATTAATTAAGAAAGGTCAAGAGCTTCCCATAGAGCTTAAGGGGCAAATTATTTTTTATGCCGGTCCTACTCCGGCTAAGCCCGGATATCCCTGTGGTTCAGTGGGCCCTACCACTTCTTATCGTATGGATCCCTATACTCCTCCCTTATTAGATAAAGGGCTCAAAGGAATGATTGGTAAAGGACTTCGCTCCAAAGAAGTAATTGAGAGTATTAAAAAAAATAAAGCGATTTATTTTGCAGCAGTAGGAGGGACAGCAGCTTTAATTGCTCGAAGTGTTAAAAGGTCTGAAGTAATAGCTTATGAAGATTTGGGGGCAGAGGCAATTTATAAATTTTACGTGGAAGACTTTCCTGTAATAGTGATTATAGATTCAACTGGAAATAATTTATACAAAACAGAACCGCTAAAATATATAAAATAATTGAGTTATTAAGTAAATAAAATTAAAAGGAGATTGTAAATGGACATTAACGAAGAAGCCTTAAAACTACACGAAGAAAACAGAGGGAAGATAGAAGTTATAAGTAAGACCAAAGTAAAAGATATGCACGACTTGGCGGTAGTTTATACCCCCGGAGTTGCCGAGCCCTGCAGAAAAATTCACCAAGACGTTTCTCAAGTATACAAATATACTACCAAAGGAAACATGGTAGCAGTGGTGACTGATGGAACAGCTGTCTTGGGTTTAGGGGATATTGGTCCAGAAGCCGCTCTCCCGGTAATGGAAGGTAAAGCCGTTCTCTTTAAGCACTTTGCCGGAGTAGATGCCTTCCCTATCTGTCTTGCTACTAAAGATCCGGATAAGATTGTGGAAGCTGTAACTTTAATTGCCCCCAGCTTTGGAGGGATTAATTTAGAAGATATCAGCGCACCTCGTTGTTTTGAAATAGAAGAAAGACTTAAAAAGACACTTGATATTCCGGTATTTCATGATGATCAGCACGGCACTGCAATCGTAGTATTATCCGGTTTAATTAATGCCTTAAAGGTAGTAGGCAAAGATTTAGACAAGATAAAGGTAGTGGTAAACGGAGCAGGAGCCTCAGCCATAGCAGTATTAAAATTCATTATGTCTGCTGGAGTAAAAAATGCCATTCTTTGTGATTCTAAAGGAATTATTTATGAAGGAAGAAAAGAGAATATGAATCCGGTTAAAGAAGAGATGGCCAAAGTCACTAATCAGAAGATGATTAAAGGTACTTTAGCTGATGCAATAGTAGGAGCTGATGTATTCTTAGGACTATCAGTAGGAGGGGCACTAAAACCGGAGGTGGTAAAAACTATGGCCTCTGATTCTATTATCTTTGCTATGGCTAACCCCACCCCCGAGATTATGCCCGATGAAGCTAAAAAAGCAGGAGCTCGAATTGTAGCTACCGGTCGTTCTGATTTCCCCAACCAGGTCAACAATTGTCTCGGTTTCCCTGCTATCTTCAAAGGCGCTCTAAAAGTAAGAGCCAGCCAGATTAATGAAGAGATGAAATTAGCTGCTGCCTATGCCCTGGCTTCTCTAATATCAGAAGATGAATTAAATGATGAAAATGTTATCGCAAATGTCTTCGACCCACGAGTAGTAGAGTGGGAATCAGAGGCAGTAGCTAAAGCAGCTATAGAAAGTGGAGTTGCTAGAATTTAGTAAAATTAATTGAAAATTGGAAATAATTTATAGAAATCTTTCAATAATTCTAAAATATGAAAAATAGAACTATTATTTTTTTAATAAAGGCAAAGAAATGAAATTAAAATATGGTAAAGAGGAAATTCGACTACCAATAAAAGATGAAAATATAATAAAAATACTAAATTTAAAAAAACAAAAAGCTCTGTTAAATCCGGAAAATAGTTTAAAAGAACTTTTTAAAAACCCGATTAGTAGTCCTTCTTTGAGAGATTTAATTATTCAGAAAAAAGCCAAAAAGGTTTTAATTATTGTAAACGATATAACCAGGCCTACACCTTATGAATTAATTTTACCTCCTTTATTAGATGAATTACATCAAACAGGAATAAAAAAAGAAAATATAATTTTTATGGTGGCTACCGGAATACATCGCAGTAACTCTCAGGAAGAAATAAAGGGAATGTTTGGGGAAAATATTTTTTCTGCTTATAAATTTATTAATCATGACTGTGATGACCCACGCTCAAAAGATTTGGGTAAATTGAAAAGCGGTAATAAACTCTGGGTTAACCCGATTGTCTCGGATATAGATTTTATAATTACAACCGGGGTAATAGTTCCTCATTATTTTGCCGGTTTTTCCGGGGGGAGAAAATCTATTCTTCCCGGTATATGCGGGAGAAGGACTATTGAAGGTAATCATTCTCAGATGGTTCATCCTAATGCCCGCTCCGGAAATCTTAAAGATAATCCTGTTCACCAAGAGATGCAGGAAGCCGCAGAAAAAGTGGGAGTAGATTTTAACATTAATGTAATAACTGATGAACATTCTGAAATTATTGAAATTGTTGCGGGAGAATTATTGGCTTCATGGCAGGAGGGAGTAGAGATATGTAAAAAAATATACATTTGCCCTATTGAAAAAAAGGCAGATGTTGTGATTGCCAGTGCAGGAGGCTATCCTAAAGACATTAATGTTTATCAGGCTCAGAAAGCCTTAAATAATGCCTACCAGGCAATAAAGTCCGGAGGCACAATTATATTATTGGCAGAATGTTTAGAAGGTTATGGGGAACCTACTTTTGAAAATTGGATAGAAGAAGCAAATACTCCCGATGATATAATCAAACGCTTGAAGAATAAATTTGTTTTAGGCGGTCACAAAGCCTATGCTATAGCTAAATTAACAAAAGAAGTGGAAGTGATTTTAATTTCTTCCCTTCCTTCGGATAAAGCTCGAAAACTATTTTTTATTCCTATGGAAAACATTTCTCAAGCTCTAAATTATATTCAAGATAAATATGGGAAAGATTTTCAAGCTTATATTCTTCCTTCAGGGAATACAGTTTTATCTTTCTCTTCTATCCTTGGGTAAGATCAACTTTTTTAAGTCTTTCTATAGCTTCTTCTAATCTTTTCTCATCGACGGTAAGAGCAATTCGTACATATTCTTCGCCATATTCTCCGTAGCCGATTCCCGGAGTTACAATTATTCCCGTTTTTTCTAATAAGAGATTAGAAAATTCCATAGAACTCATTTTGTTCAAAGTGGGAAGCCAGATATAAAAAGTAGCTTTAGTTGGCTTTAAATTCCATCCTAATTTATTTAGTCCATTTATCACTACATTTCGTCTACCGGTATAAATTTTATTCATCCTCTCTATATTATCCTGAGGACCGGTTAAGGCTTCTGTCCCGGCTTGTTGTATTGCCTTGAATACACCCGAGTCGATATTAGTCTTGATAATAGAGAGTGCTGAAACAGCTTCTTTGTTTCCCACAGCAAAACCCAATCTCCAGCCAGTCATATTGTAGGTTTTAGATAAAGAATGAAATTCTATTCCCACATCTTTAGCCCCATCTACTTCTAAAAAGCTGCTTGCCTTATAATTATCAAAGGTCATCTCGGAATAAGCAAAATCGTGGCAAACCAAAACATCATATTTTTTAGCAAATTTTACTACTTTTTCAAAAAAATCTTTATTGGTCACTGCAGCAGTAGGGTTGTTAGGGTAGTTGATAAACATTAATTTAGCTCTTTGCGCAATCTCTTCATCTATCTCTTCCAGATTAGGCAGAAAGTCATTTTCTTCAAGTAGTGGCATGATATAGGGGAAGCCATTGGCAAATAAGGTAGCTGTTTTATATACCGGGTAACCGGGATCAGGTATAAGACTGAAATCTCCCGGGTCAATAAAAGCTAGAAAGATATGAGCTATTCCCTCTTTGGAACCGATGAGAGCCATAACTTCTTTATCCGGGTCTAAGTTAACCCCAAATCTATTTTTATACCACAAGGTAACTGCCTGTCTGAACTCAGCAGTTCCTGCATAGGGTGGGTAATTATGGGTTTTAGGGTCTTTAACACTTTCTCTAAGTTTTTCAATTATATTATTAGGCGTTGGTTGGTCAGGGTCGCCTATACCTAAGTTAATAATATCCACTCCTTTTTTTATTGCTTCTTCTTTTTTCTTATCAATTTCTGCAAATAGATAAGGGGGAATAGTTTCAATCCTTTGCGCTATTTTCATCTATAATTTCTCCTTCTGTTTATAATTTTATCATTATTTTATTTTGATATTTTTTTATGTGCATTCGACTGGTAAACTGGTTAACTGGCTAACTAAAATAAATTGGCAAATTGGTGAATCGGCTAATTGGTCAATTAAATAATCATTTCTCCCCTGAATACCAACTCTGCTGGTCCAGTCATATAGATATGGCCATCATCAGCCCACTGAATATCTAAGTCCCCTCCCGGTAAGTGAATTATAACTTCCCGATCGGTTTTTTTATTCAAAACTGCAGCTACTAAAGCTGCACATGCTCCGGTTCCGCAGGCCAAAGTTTCTCCAACTCCTCTTTCCCATACTCTGAAGTTTATCTCTTGTTTATTTAAAACTTGAATAAATTCTACATTGGTTTTTTCAGGGAAGAGGGGGTGATTTTCAATTTTTGGGCCAATTTCATCTACCGGTATTGATTGTACATCATTGACAAAAATTATACAATGTGGATTTCCCATGGAAATACAGGTAATTTTGAAAATATGTTTAGAATCAATTTTTAAGGTTTCGTCTACTACCGTAGGGGCATCTTCTCCTTCCATAGGAACCTCTCTTCTCTTTAATTTAGGAATACCCATATCTACTTTAATTCCCGATATTTCTTTATCTTTAAAGATTAATTCAGGGGTTATAATACCTGCTACAGTCTCAACTGTAAACTTAATTTTAGAAACTAATTTGTTTTCATAGGCATATTTAGCAAAACACCTGATACCGTTCCCGCACATCTGGGCTTCGCTACCATCGGAATTAAAAATTCTCATTCTTAAGTCAGCTTTAAATGAGGGTAAAATAAGTATTAATCCATCTGCGCCTATTCCAAAATTGCGATCACAAATTTTTTTCGCCAGATAAGAAAGGAATGATGAATCGCCCAATGGTTTATTTAAACAGTCTATTAAAATAAAATCATTTCCCAATCCGTGCATTTTAACAAAATCTATTTTCATAATAATATTTTCCTTTACTAGCGTATAGCGTATAGCGTATAGCGTTTAGCGTATAGTTGCGGGCTACAAGTGTAAGTAAAATACAATTAAGTAATTTGCCAATTAAATTAGTAAAGAATGAATAGTTATTAGTAGGGGTAGACCTTGTGTCTACCCTCCGTAGGACAGGCGTCTCGCCTGTCTATTTCTTCAACACGGCAGGCCATGTCTCTGCGCCTTATGAGGGCGTATAACAATACGCCCCTACTTACAACTTGCACCTTGCATCTAGCAACTCATTAACTCATTAACTGGTAAACTGGGTAACTGGCTAACCGGATAACTAATACCAACCAGCTAACCAGGTAACTAATTAATTATCTAACTCCTTTCTTATTACATATTACACATTACTTATCACTGTTTTCTCATATATTCAATACATCTTTCATTTCGTAAAAGCCCGCAGGTTTTCCTTCCATAAATTTTATGGCTTGAATGGTACCATAAGCAAAGGTATCCCGACTGTGAGCTTTATGAGTTAATTCTAATCTCTCACCTAAGGCAGTGAACATCACCGTATGTTCACCGGTAATATCCCCGCCTCGAATTGAGTGGATACCAATCTCTCCTTTTTCCCTTTCTCCAATTATTCCTTCTCTGCCATAGGTTGCTACCTCATCCAGATTTACTTCTTTAGCTTTTGCAATTTCTTGAGCCAATTTTTTTGCTGTTCCGCTGGGGGCATCTTTTTTAAAACGATGATGGGCCTCTACAATTTCTATATCATAATCATTACCCAAAGCAGCAGCAGTTTCAGCAGCAAGTTTAAAGAGTAGATTAACTCCTAAAGACATATTTGGAGAGAGAAGAAAAGGAATGCCTTGGGCTAATTTATTAATTGTTTCAATTTCTTCTGAGGAGAACCCGGTAGTTCCCATAATCATAGCTTTTTTATATTTAGAGGCAATTTCTAAATGTTCCAGAGAAACTTGGGGATTGGTAAATTCAACTACCTGGTCAGCGTTTTGAATTATTTCTTCTAAATTATCTTTAATAATTATTCCGGTTTTTCCTAAACCGAGAGACATTCCCCAATCTTTTCCTATACTAGGACGGGAAGGAGATTCAATTATTCCTGTTAATCCCATATCTTTATTCTGGTAAATTAATTGCGCAACTTTCGAGCCCATCTTCCCACAGCCACCACAGACAATAACTTTTATCATTTGTTATCCCTCCAGTAAGCCGAATTTTATTAAATCCGCTTTTAATTTCGCCAGATTATTTTCGCTCATAGGAGCCAGAGGTAACCGTAAATCACCGGAAGGCAGCCCCATTAATCGGGCACTGGTTTTAACCGGGATAGGATTGGTTTCGTAAAACATAGCATTACTTAAAGAATAAACTTTAAATAAAAAAATATCTTTAGCTTTCTGGTAGTTTCCTTCTTCGAATTCTCTAACCGTATCAGATACATCCCGAGGGATAATATTGGCTACTACCGAGATTATCCCTTTTCCTCCGATAGATAAAACCGGGAGGAGTAATTTATCATCTCCGGAAAGAAGAGTAATTTTATCTCCGCATAATTCAACTATCTGAGTCATCTGATCTAAATTTCCACTGGCTTCTTTTACTGCTACAATATTTTTTAATTCGGCCAGCTCCGCTAATGTTTCAGGTAATATATTTACTCCAGTTCGGGAAGGGACATTATAGACTACAATTGGAATATCTACTTCTTCCGCTATCTTTTTAAAGTGCAAGTATAATCCTTTTTGAGTTGGTTTGTTATAATAAGGGGTAATTATTAGGGCACCGTCTGCTCCTACTTCTTTAGCATGAGAAGTTAAATCTAAGGCCTCTCGAGTGCAATTGGAGCCAGTCCCGGCAATTACCGGAACTCTGCCAGCTACTGCTTCAATAGTTATCTCCACAACTCTTTTATGTTCCTCATGAGAAAGAGTGGGTGATTCCCCGGTAGTGCCACAGGGGACAATACCATTGGTTCCATTTTTGATATGAAACTCCACCAATTCTTTTATTCCTTTTTCATCGACCTCATCATTTTTTGTAAATGGGGTGATCATAGCTACTAAAGATCCTTTAAACATTTTTGTATCCTCCTTTATTATTTAGTCGTTAGTGAGTAGTTGACAAATACATAGACATCGCGAACCCAAAAGTTTACACACATCGTGAACCTTAATGAAAAAAAGTTTACACACATCGTGAACTAAACTAGTATAAATATTCTATACTGACCTTAAAAAAGGAGGTCAGGATGAATATCAAAGAATTAAGAGAAAAAGCTATAAAAAGATATAAAAACAGTGAATCTCCTAAGGAGATCTATCAGAGCCTTGGTAAAGGTAAAACCTGGTTCTTTAAATGGTTAAAACACTATAAACTCGATGAAATTAATTGGATAAAAAGCCATTTTTGTCGACCCTATAAAAGTTCTAATTCCTTAACAAAAATCTCTATTGATTTATCAAGGTTCGATCTCTAGAGTTCGCGATGTCTGTGTATTTTAAGACTCTAAGAATAGTTCACGATCTGTGTGTATTCATGAAGTAGTGAATAGTCGTTAGTACATAGTTTTTGGTTTTTAGTTTATAGTTTTTAGCTTTACGCTTTATACACTACATCTTTACTTGCAACTTGCACCTTGCATCTCGCAACTTCTTTTTTCTTTACACTATACGCTATACGCTGAACGCTCAACGTTAATTCAATTGGTTACCTTGATTCCTGCCTCTTCTAACGATTTATTTATTATTTGGTATGCAAATTCCTTATCCTTCCATTCCAAAAAAATTAAAATATCTGTCTTGATAGTAGTCATTTCAATTATGTTTATATTATTTTGAGCTAAGGGCCGGGTAATTCTCTCGATGATACCGGGTGTTTCAATAAAATCTCTGCTTCTGGCAATGATTAAAGCGATATCATTTTTTAAAGTAACTGATTTTAATTTTTCATCTTCAATTACAATGGGATGAATTAAATCATAAGATTGCTGGGCATAATTCTCCATAACATAGATTCCAATATGTTTTGTTCCGATGGAAACTCCGTATAGGCTAATATGATTATCGGAGATAGGAGTAATTACCTTTTTTAATAATCCTGGGGTATTAAATATTTCCGTTCCCAGGATAGTCAACATAGTCAATTTTTCCTTGAAAAGGATTAATTTACTTTTAAAAGCGCCAATTATCTCCGTACCTTCTGCTGCTAAGTTTCCGTTTTGAAAGTGGATTATCTTTGCTTTCATCTCATCTGTTTTGTATTTTAAGGCCTGTGGATGCAAAACTTTTGCTCCACCTTCAGCAAGGACTCCCATTTCTTCCACACTTATTTTTTTTAAAGTTATGGGTTCTTTTATTATACGGGGATCAGCACTTAATACCCCCAACGCATCAGTTACGATTATTACTTCATCGGCTTCTAAAAAGTTTCCCAGGGCAAAAGCAGTGATATCACTACCGCCCCGGCCAAGAGTGGTTATACTTCCATCTTCACAACTTCTACCTAAAAAACCACATACTATAGGAATAACCTTTTTTTCGAGTAAAGGTTTAATAATTTTCCGGCATTTTTCTTGACTTTCTTTAGAAAGAATTTTAGCCTGATTAAAATTTGAATCAGTAATAATAGGAAAATCTTTATCTGCGGGGTCAAAATATTTCGAAGAAAATCCCATAGATTTGATGGTAACTGCAAGAACTCTGGCACTTATTCGCTCTCCCATAGAAACAAAATCAGCATAATCTTTATCCTCAATACGATCTTTAACAGAATCTTTAAGTAAAGAAGTTAGATTATCGGTAGTATTCCCCATTGCTGAGACAACTGCTATTATTTCATATCCTTTTTTTGCTTGTTGAATTATTGATTGAGCGGCTTTTTTAATTCTTTCAGGGTTCTGAACGCTGGTTCCGCCAAATTTTACTATTATTCTCATAAATTTCACCTTTATATTATATTATTTTTTATTTAAACCATTCTGGCATAGTATCATTTCTTACTACATCAGCATAAGTTTCTTTTTTTACTATTACATCATCTTTTCCTTGATTTACCAGGACAACCGCTGGTCGCGGAAGTCGGTTGTAATTGCTCGACATAGAATAGTGATAAGCACCGGTAGTAAATACTACTAAAAGATCACCCGGGGAAGCCGAAGGAAGTTTTAAATCTTTAATTAGAATATCTCCTGATTCACAGCATTTCCCGGCAATGGTAACCACTTCCTTGGGCAGGCAGCTATTTATTTTATTTGCTAAAACACCTTCATATTTTGCTTCGTAAAGAATAGGTCGAGGGTTATCAGTCATCCCACCATCTACAATAAGGTATTTTCTAATCCCCGGTATCTCTTTTATATTACCGATAGTATAGAGAGTAATGCCCGCTTTAGCTACAATAGACCTGCCTGGTTCTATTAAAATTTTGGGCATTATTAGATTGTTTTTTCTTACCTCATTTTCTACATTATCAATAATTAAATTTACAAAATTTTCTATAGAAGGAGGCAAGTCAGATTCTAAGTATTTTACCCCCAATCCTCCACCTAAATTTAAGTTTGGAGTATCTATCCCCCAGAGGTCTTTTATTTTTCTTATCAGTTTCACCGTTTCCTTAATAGCTAGGGCATAAGGAGATAGATTAAAGATTTGTGAGCCGAGATGAAAATGTAAACCATTATAACTGATGTGTTCTTTAGATAAAACTTTTTTCATAAAGCTAGGTACCCGGTTGATACTGATTCCAAATTTTGAATCTACCTGACCGGTTTGAATATATTTATGGGTATGAGTATCTACCCCCGGTGTTACCCGGAGAATTATTCCAACTTTTGTATTTAAACTTTCTGCAATTTGGTCAATAAAGTCAAGCTCATATTCACTATCTACCATCATGGTGCCAACTTTTTCTTTAAGAGCAAATTCTATTTCCTCTTGGGATTTATTATTCCCATGGAAAAATATTTTATCCGGAGGGAATCCTGCTGAAAGGGCAGTATATAATTCTCCGCCAGAAGAAACATCCAGGCTGAAACCCTCTTCCTTTAAAATATTGCACATTGCTTTAACCAGGAAAGCCTTCCCGGCATATAGTATTTCAAAAGTAACATTTCTTTTAGAGAATGCATTAACATACTGCCGGCATTTTCTTCTAATTATATTTTCCGAAAAGATATAACAGGGGGTTCCATATTTTTGGGCTAATTTTACAAGTTCACATCGGTCAAATTCTAAATTTCCGGAATTATTTAAGGAAAAACCCTCTCGATTAATTTGAGGTGTTATGTTATTTTGATTATTCATCTATTCCTCCTTAAAATAGTCGTTGGTCGTTAGTATTTAGTTTTAAGTTGCAATGACATAATGATATAAGGCATAAGGGGGTTTGATAAATCAAACCCCTGCATTTGTATAAACAGACAATCCAAATTCATAAATAAAAAAGGCAATTGATAAACGCTATGCTCATCAATTGCCTGAAATTAATCTAACAATTAAATTTACTCCCTTATTTTCTCATCAGATGAGATAGCGCTCCATCAGAAATCAGGGTAAAATTTCTGATGACAGTCTTACGGCTTTTAACCATAAACCCAGCATAAAGATTAGAGCTATTGCCTTTACGCTTCGGCAAGAATACCTTTCCTGGCGAATCAAAGATGCTCATCTCATCACCAGTACTGGTTATTGCTTGCGCCTCTACCTCACTTAAGAAAAAAGTGAGGTACAAATATTAAATTTTTAATAAGATAACATATATATTAGAAAAAGTCAAAAATTCTTTATATTTTTATTCCTATTTTAAAGATTAAGAAAATTCCCAGGAAATATACTAAAAGAATTAACCAGGCAGCTATTCCTAAACTAAATACCGATTTTTTGGGTTTATATACCATGCTGGCAATGGCAATACTGGTAAGAATTATAGCTATTAGAGCGCTAATAATATGCTGGGGTGAGACTACACTTAAAATTGGTGGGCCATCATAAAATATGTCTGAGAAGAAAGGTATGGTCATATTAAGAATATTTGCTCCCAGAACAATTCCTACCGCAAGGTCGTAAGCCTTTATTCTAATAGCCGCGAGGGCGGTAACTAATTCTGGTAAAGAAGTAATGATGGCCAACATTACAGTGCCCATAAAAGTTGTCCCCCAACCGGTAAGGTCAGCTAAACTATTGGCCACTTGTGCTAACTTCATGGCAGTAAGGATTATTATTATGGCTGCTATTAAAAATTTGACATTGGTTAAGTGTAAAGAATAAGCAGCATAATTTTCTTCGGGGACTCCCAGGACATCATCAGGTTTAGTTTTTTTACTATATTTGAATATTACTACAATACCTAAAAAATACAGAATTATTAAAATTAGGGAGTCTATGCCAACACCTACAAAGAGAAATGATGGTTTTAATAACATACTCAAGGCAGCAATTGCACACAGAAATATTCCTAAAATAGCAGTTAAAATTTGACCGGGAGTAACTTCCCTGAGAAGCGGACCAGGACCATGAGCAAAATCTGCTATGGCGATAATTAGTAGATTAAACATAATACTGCCGAAGATATTTCCAATAGCTAAGTTGGGAGCATTGATCCAGGCAGCACCGGAGCTTGAAGTGATCTCGGGAAGAGAAGTAGCCAATGGGATTAATGCAGCTCCAATCCAGACCCTTCCTAATCCGGTCTTTTCAGCAATTATATCTCCATAGCGAGTTAGTTTAGTTCCTGCAAAAATAATTATTAGGGCGCATATTAAAAATGAGAGCCATAAATTAAGCAAATTTACTGCATTCCTCCTGAAGTTAATAATAATTTATTTCTATAAAATTTATTATAATACAATAATAAAACATCTTTATATTTTAAAAAATTATAACATTTCTTTAAAGGGTAAGCAATCAAAATTAGTATCTCGTATCTCGTGAATCGTATCTCGTATTTGGTTAGCTCGTTAGTTGGTTAGCTGGTTGTCTGGTTAAAGAATTAATATCAGTTCAGTGTAGAGGCACGGCGTGCCGTGTCTTCTCTATTCATCACGGCAACGCCGTGATGCTACCGATAACCGTAAACTGATTTTCTTTATCTAAAAACTAACTAACGACTATTCACTATTCACTAACGATTAATTTATATAAAAGACACCACGGCAGCGCCGTGGCGCTACTAATTATTCAATAATTTGTGTTACACGTACCGTAATAAGTTATAACTGGTAAAATTTTGAAAAAAAATTAAAATTTATGCAGGAATTTTATATTTGTTGTAGAATATAATATATAGAGAAAAAGAAAAATCTTAAAATTAAAAGTAAAATATGTTAAAATGCAAAATAAAGAAGAGGGATAAAAATGATCAAGGTAAAAGTTTCTGGAGTAGCAATAGACCCGGTAACAAAAGGTTTTGTAGTAATTTTAAAAGATGAAACTGAAAAAAGGTGGCTTCCTATCTGGGTAGGGCATTATGAAGCGAAGATGATTTCTTTAGCCTTGGAAAAAGTAAAACCAGTAAGACCTTTACCCCATGATTTAATAAAAAATATTCTAGATTCCCTTGGCGTAGTTGTAACAAGAGTAGTAATTTGCAATATTAAGGATAATACTTATTTTGCTTCAGTTAGATTAAAAATAAATCAAACGGAAAAAGAAGTTGACGCCAGACCGAGTGACGCTATTGCTTTAGCCCTGAGGGCAAGTGCCCCTATTTACGTAACTGAAGAAGTATTAAATAAGGCTTCCACAGAGAAAGTTACCTTAGAGAATGAAAAAGAAATAAAACTTGCCGAGTTACAACAAAAGATGCAGAAAGCAGTAGAGGTAGAAAATTACGAGGAAGCTGCTAAATTACGGGATCAAATCAGGAGCTTAGAAAGGAAATAATCTTTTCTTCCCATTTTTTCCTCAAAAACTATTAGTCCCCAAATAGTTAAAACAAAAAAGTATCAAATTAATTAAGAGTGGAAGAATATTTTAAGGAAAATAAATTAAGTAAAAGTATATAAATTTTAAGGGAAAGACGAAAATAAATAGATTATGAGAAAGGTAATAATAGATTCAAAAATTTTTACTCAATTTCCTGATTTTAAAAGAGGGATTATAGTTGTTAAAGATATAAAAAATGCACTCGGTAACAAAAGAATAAAGAAACCTTTAAATAAAGAGATTGAAAAGAGGATGAAGGAAGATTTAATTGAACATCCCTTTGTAACAGCCTGGGATGAAGCACATTTAAAGTTTGGTTCTGACCCGTACAAGTTTCCACCCTCAATAAAAGCACTTTTGCAAAGAATTAAAAAGGGAGGAGGATTTCCTTTTATCAACTCAGTAGTAGCCTTATTTAATTATATTTCTATAAAATATCTTATCCCTTGTGGCGGAGATGATGTCAGTAAAATTGAGGGAAATTTACACCTTGGTTTCGCCAAAGGGGATGAATGGTTTGTTGCTTTAGGCAGTGAAGAGAAAGAGAATCCTCAACCAGGAGAGGTAATTTATTTTGATGATAAAACTTTAAAGGTAATGTGCAGGAGATGGAATTGGCGAAATGGTGATTTTAGTAAAATTACCGAAAATACTAAAAAAATGATTATTAATATTGATGGAATCGAGGTAGTCCCTCAATCAATTATAGAGGAAGCAAGAGATGAGTTGGAAAAATTATTAGTCGAGAATTGCAAGGCAGAGTTAAGTACTAGCTTTATGGATCGAGATAATAGAGAGATTGAAATAGATTTTTAAATTGTGTCAGGAGATACTACTTTGACAAAGTAAGAAGGGAGTAATAATAAGATATGAAAGAGGATAAAAAATATTATCGTGATAGTTTAAGAGAGTTAAAACCTTATGATCCCCATGAAGTACCTTATAAAATAAAATTAAATGCCAATGAAAACCCTTACGGTTTGCCAGAAGAAATTATTGAAGAAATATTAAGGAAAGCTAAAAATTTAGAATATTCTCGTTACCCTAACGCAAATTCTGTGAAGTTAAGTGAAATTGTTTCTTCTTTTTGGGGTTTAACCAGAGATAATATAGTTATAGGAAATGGTTCTGATGAACTTATTGATTATTTAATTAAGGCTTTTTCTGAAAAAGGGAGAAGAATTATTACCACCGCACCCTCTTTTGCTATGTATAAAATTTATTCAATTATTAATGGAGCTAATTTTATACAAATTCCTTTAAGTCAGAGCAATTTTAGTTTAAATGAGGATAAGGTTTTAGAGGAAGCAAAAAAAGAAGATTCTTCTATAGTTTTTATAGCTTATCCTAATGCTCCCACCGGAAATTATTTTGCTGAGGATAAGATTATAAAAATAATTGAAGAATCAGGTTGTCTGGTAGTAGTGGATGAAGCTTACTATGAGTTTGGAGAAAAGACTTTTTTACCTCTTATTTCTCAATACGATAATTTAGTTATTCTTAGAACATTTTCTAAATCTTACAGTTTAGCCAGTTTACGGGTGGGATATTTACTTTCTAATCCTGAAATCATAAATGAAGTGAGAAAAGTAAAAAGCCCCTTTAATGTAAATACTTTTTCTCAACTTGCCGCCCAGGTAGTTTTTGAAAATAAAGAAATTTTAAAAGATAGCATAAAGAAGATTGTTGAAGAACGTGAAAAATTAATAAAAAGAATAAACGAATTTCCACCTTTCAAAGCTCACCTTTCACAGACCAACTTTGTTTTAGTTGAGGTGGGCTCTAAAGAAAGTACAGACCTGGTTTATAATAGTTTATTAGAACAAGGAATTTTAGTTCAAACAGTTTCTGATTCTGTTTTTTCAGGCACCAGATATTTTTTGCGTATAACTGTGGGGAATAAAGAGGAGAATGATATTTTACTTAAAGGGTTAGAAAATGTGTCAAAGAATCGTCCCCTGACACGTTACGTATCGAAAAATAGTCGTTAGTGAATAGTGAATAGTATTTAGTAAAGAGAAGAAGTTGTAAGATGCAAGGTACGAGTTGCAGGTAGGGGCATATTGCTATACGCCTTCATTATGTAGAGGCACGGCGTGCCGTGTCTTCTCTATTCATCACGGCAACACCGTGGTGATGCTACTGATAACCGAAAATTGATAATTGTAAACCGATTTTTCTTATCTAAAAACTATAAACTAAAAACAAAAAACTTATACTAACGACTATACACTATTTACTGCCGGCTAACTTAATTGATAAATCATTAAATCGGTCAATTGGAGAATTGGCAAATTGGTCAATCGGTCAATATAAATTAAAAAGGAGAACAATAAATGTTTACACAATATGCGAACAGTTTTTATCAAGCGGTATTAAGTCTTTTTAGTCCTGAAAATCTTATTCTGTGGTGGGGAAAATTTATAGCTATTATTATAATATTAGTGGTAGCAAAGATAGCCTTGTCCGTAATTAATAAACTAATAGAAAAATCTTTAACCCCTTTAAAAAAATCTAAAAATTATAAGAAAAGGATTTCTCGCGCAAATACTCTTATTCCGCTTTTACAGAGTGTTTCTAAATATGTAATTTATTTTATCTCTGGAGTGATGGTGTTAAGAGAGTTAGGGGTAGATACTACTGCCATAATTGCTAGTGCAGGGGTGGTTGGTTTGGCAATAGGTTTTGGTGCACAATCTTTGGTAAAGGATGTTTTATCAGGTGCCTTTTTGCTTTTTGAAGGCGTAATTTCGGTGGGAGATTCTGTTAATGTAGGAGAACATTCTGGCACAGTGGAAATTATCGGTTTAAGGAATATTCATTTAAGGAAGTATTCGGGCGAGTTAAGAGTAATACCTTACGGAGAAGTTGCTAGCTTTGGCAATTTTAATAAAGGGTATATGAGGGCTATTGTTAAAGTAGGAGTAGCTTATGAACAGGATGTAGAAAAGGGAATGAAAGCCTTAGAAGAAATTGCCGATAAATGGGCCGAAGAGAATAAAGATATTGTTTTAGAAGCTCCAATTGTTCAAGGAGTATTATCTCTCGGTTCTTCAGAAGTAACCTTAAGGGTGTCAATCAAAGTTAAGCCAATGACTCACTGGGGAGCAGAGAGAGAACTTAAACGAAGAATTAAAAGTACATTTGACGAAAAAGGAATAGAAATCCCTTTCCCCAGACAGGTAGTCTACCTAAAAAGAGAAAAAAAATAAAGATAAATAAAGCTGATTCCAATTTTCAAATAGATTTCCACATAAAACAAAAGGTTCTTTAAATATGGAATACAAGCAAATTTATTTTAAAATTATGGTAAAATAATCTTTTGAAAAATTTAGTCTAAAAATACACTTTTTATCTTCTTAAGGAATATCAGTATAATCAATATCTATATTGGAAACTCCACAATCAATTTCTATCTCTGTTTTGAATTCTGAGTAATCATAATTATTGGAAATATACGTACCATCTTTTTTAATGAAGTCGTCAACGTCAAGGTCTTTTATAGCAATTCCCGAATCAATATTCACTGTTGCTCCCACATTTCTAGGTATGGCAATATCAATATTAGATACCCCTGTATCTATAATTATTTTAGAATCATATTGAGGTAAAACCAAGTTAATATTACTTGCTCCACTTTCAATATATAGTTTTTCTACTTTAAAATCTGATAAATTACAATCTATATCAATAGCGCCTGTTTTAACAGATAGATCATATATTATTTTATTATTTAATTTTAATTGCCAGTCATTTCTAATATTATTAGAAATTCTTCTTTTTATTACTGGTGAGTGATAAATAAGGATGCTGGCCTCCTTTTCGGTACTGGAGTATTTCTCAAAAGGCTCAAATTCTTTATATCGATATTGAGAAATGCATTCATAAAGTAGAGGAGTGGATTCGCCCAAGGCAAGCTTCCCTACATCAAGATTTAATTCAATTGAAGCTCTTTCGATTTCAGGATACTCCTTCGTTTCTAATACTACTTCAGTTTCAAGAGTTGTTTCGGTATCCGGAACCGTTTCGATTTCTGGGGTTATTTCAGTTTCTAAAGCTGTTTCAGTTTCAGGAACCTTTTCAACTTCTATAACTATTTCGCGGCTTAGAGTTTTTACTTCTCTTACTATCTCTCCTTCAAAATTAATTCCCATATAACTCGCTCCCACTCCTGCAATGATTCCCAGAAATATAATTAGCGGCCCCATAAAGGAAAGATTCTTTCCTCTGAAAATTAGAGATAAACCTAAACTTACTATAAGCAGGGGCCAGAGTTTAATTATATTTGACCATACTGACCATTCTAATATTTCTAAAGTATTTGCCAGGAGGATTGTTCCTATAAGTAAAAAAGTGAACCCTTTAATAATTTTATTTGCTTTCATTTTTTTCACCTCAATTTTATTAATTTACCGATTTACCGATTCATCAATTAAATTAGTCGATAGTATTTAATTAGCGTATAGCGTATAGCGTTTAGCGTATAGTTGCGGGCTACAAGTGTAAGTAAAATACAATTAAGTAATTTGCCAATTAAATTAGTAAAGAATGAATAGTTATTAGTAGGGGTAGACCTTGTGTCTACCCTCCGTAGGACAGGCGTCTCGCCTGTCTATTTCTTCAACACGGCAGGCCATGTCTCTGCGCCTTATGAGGGCGTATAACAATACGCCCCTACTTCTCTCTGTAAATTTGAAGCTCGCAACCGGCAACTTGTAACCTGTATTTTAACTGGCAAACTGGCTAACCGGGTAACTGGATAACTAATATCCTATTCGCTCTACGCTATCTTTACGTGATACTGTTTTATTCTTTTTTAGTAAAATTAGACCAGGCATTAGCAATTAAAAGGTCAATTAACCTTTGTTGATCAGATAAATATTCGGGATTTAGACTCAAGGCAATTTCTCCTTCTCTTACAGCATTTTCGTAATCTTGACTACGGTAGTAAGATAAGCCTAACTTATAATGTGCCTCTGAGAGGATATAATTTGAATCTGCTAACTGAAGAGCCAGTTCATAGTTTTGATAAGCCTTTTGGAGTTCTCCCGCATTATAATGCATATTGCCTATTTCAATAAAGGCCTGGGCAAAATTATCAAAAGTAAAATCTTCGATGTATAACGGGTAAAATTTTTGGGATAATACTTTTTCCATTATGGCTTGTTCGTATTCTTTGCCTTTTAGATTAATAAGTCCTAATCGGTAATATGCTATAGCTATTGACCGTTTGTCCTCGCTAAATTGTGTAGCTTTATTATAGGCAAATATAGCTTGATCAATATTTCCCACACTACTATAGTAATCACCTAAATTCAAACAACAAGCAGCACTTTCCTGGTAAGCTAAAAAATTGTCCAGGATATAAGGGCTGGTTTTAAGTTTACCCAATTTTATATATGTTTCCGTAGCTTCGATTAGTTGATCATTATCCTGGTAGAGTTGAGCTAATTCGGAAATAAGCTTGTCATTTTGAGGAATAAGTTCAACAACTTTTTCGTATTCTTTTATTGCCAGATCATACTCGAGCGTATCTTTATATATCATTCCCTTTACAAAATAGGCAAAGGCATTATTAGGGTTTTCGATAATAATCTGCGATAGATTAGTAAGAGCTGATTCCCTTTCTCCCATTTTGTACAAAGCATAACTCTGATTTATCCTGGCCAATATATTCGTTTCATCTAAACCCAAGGCTTTTTCGTATTCTTTTTCCGCAGGTTCATATAGATCTAACGAACAATAAAAGTTACCCATATTGATGAAAGCGAAGATATCGGGTTTCGCGTTTTTGCCTTCAATAATTTCTTGCAATAATTTTTCTGTTTCACTGCTGGCAAAGACAGTGGTAGTAAAAAGGGCTAATAAAATTATTAAAAAGATTACAAAACTTAATTTCAAATTTTCTCTAAACATATCTACCATCCTTTCTTTTTTAGTATTTTATAATTTTACGGATAAAATCGAAGAAATTTACCCAAAGAATTTGTGCTTAATATTTCTATATTCAACATTATTTTTAAAAATCCTCTTTTTTAATTAAAAAATATTAAAATTTATTATTATTATTTTATTTCTGTACCGAATTCTTTTAATTTATCAATGGAAACTTCTTAGTAATTCTTACTTTTTATAATCATAAAATATTTTACTTCTTTAAATCTTTAGTTTTTTAATTTAAGAATTAAAGAACCTTTGTATTTTACATTATATACATTCTATATTTTTAAAGCAAATTCCTCTTTTTCTATTAAAATATTTTATAATTAATTTACCAATTACCCAACTGAATTAGTCGTTAGTGAATATAAACTAGCGTGGAGCGTACAGCGTTTAGCGTATAGGTGCGGGTAATAAGTGTAAGAAAAATACAAAATATAAGATTGGAGTTGCAAGATGCAAGTTGCGAGTTACAAGTAGGGGCAGACCTTGTGTCTGCCCGAAACAAGACCAATGAACCAGTTAATTGAAAAACTTCTAGCCAACTAACTATTAAGACAGCCATCTCGTCTGTCTAATGTTGTAATTTTTAAATCAGCATATATAATTAAAGAAGGATTTTTGCTTATTTTATAGAATAAGCTAATTATAAAAGACAATTTGCTAATATAAACTTTATTGAAGTAGATAAAAAGTAGAATGGTATTTTTCTTTCTCTTTCTTGATCCGATACTCGATATAAATTAGTCGTTAGTGAATAGTGAATAGTCGTTAGTTAGTTTTTGTTCTTAGTTTTTAGATAAAGAAAATCAATTTACGATTATCGGTCTTTGGTTATCGGTAGCATCACGGCGTTGCCGTGATGAACAGAGAAGACACGGCACGCCGTGCCTCTACGCTGATCTAGCATTAATTCTTTAACTAGACAACCAGCTAACCAGCTAACCAAATACCGAGATACGAATTAGAGGGGTGGCAACTGATGAAGATTATCCATAAATTAGCACAAGATATAGTTGATAAGACTATGAGTATTTTAGGAAAAAACATTAATATTATGGACGAAAAAGGAGTGATTATCGGATCAGGGGACAAAAGCCGCTTAAATCAATTTCATGAAGGGGCAGCTCAGGTAATTAAAGAAGGGAAGAAGCTGGAAATTTATTCTAAAGATATAAATCATTTAGTAGGGGCAAAACCAGGGATTAATCTCCCCATAGAACATAATAATAAAATTATTGGAGTAGTGGGTATTACCGGTGAGCCAAATGAAGTCAGCCCTTTTGGAGAAGTGATAAAGATGACTGTTGAGATGATGTTACAGCAGGAATTTTTATTAAAAGAAATACAATTAGAAAAACAGGCTCAGGAAAATTTTATTCACGATCTAATCTCCGGAAGAATTGGAAATGATTCAGATTTATTTTTAACTCGAGGGCAAATTGTGGGGTATGATATCCTAATTCCCCGAGTAGCCTTAGTTATGGATATTTATCAGTTTGAAAAGACCGCTAAGCAGAGTTTGCAGGCATTCAAAGGATCGAAAAAAGGAGAAATTCATTTACAAAGATTAAAAAATGATGTATTAAAAACTATTCAAGGTATATTTGTGGATACCCCCCAGGAAATTGTATCTTATACGGGGGGAGATAGATTTGTAGTTCTGAAAACTATTTACCTTAAAGATTCAGATGAAATTCTAAGAAAAAAGTTATTTAGAATTGGAAAGAGAATAAAAGATACCATTTCTCAGAAAATGAAATTTAAAGTAACCATCGGAATCGGAGAATATCATGGAGGTATTCAGGGTTTAAATAAATCATTTAAAGAAGCTACCCAGGCGTTAGATGTAGGGACTAGATTGGAAGGAGCGGGAGATATTTATCATGTAGACAATCTGGGCGTAGGCAAGCTGTTAGCAGAGATAAGAGAAGAAAGTCAGCAAGAATTTATGGAAAAAACTATTTATTCTACAAAAAATAATAAAGAGAAGAAAATAAACGAAACATTATTAGAAACTTTAAAGGCCTTTTTTGATAATAATTTAAGTATTTCAAAAACCGCCCAAGTTATCTATGTACATCGTAATACTTTGCTTTATAGATTAAGAAGAGTTAAAGAGATAACCGGTTTAGACCCAAAAAAGTTTGATGATGCAGTTCAATTAAGAATGGCTTTAAAAATGATGACATATCAAGAAGGTGATAAAGTGTAATAATACTGTTAGAATTGAAATATATTCTATTGAAGATTTTATAAATATTACTTATAAAAGAGCAAAAAAGAAAGGAAAATTAAAATGGTTGATAATATTAATAAAAAGCCATACAAGGCATTCATTGTACCCCATACTCATTGGGATAGAGAATGGTATCAAACATTCCAACAATTTAGAATTAAATTAATCGACCTCATAAATAATTTAATCGATATTTTAGAAAATGATAAAGCATTTAGTGATTTTACTTTAGATGGTCAAACCATTGTTTTGGAGGATTATCTGGAAGTCTATCCTGAAAAAAGGGAAGTTTTAAAAAAATATATCACTGAAGGCAAAATTCATGTCGGTCCCTGGTATATTCTTCCTGATGAATTTTTGGTAAGCGCAGAATCAATTATAAGAAATTTGCTTTTAGGCCATAAAATTGCCTCTGAGTTTGGCAGAGTAATGAAGGTTGGTTATATACCGGATCCTTTTGGTCATATATCCCAGATGCCTCAGATCTTAAGAGGTTTTGGAATTGAT
>JABUBM010000017.1_pt1 | contig 40191 bp, 42 predicted proteins | sample 7240321 | NCBI WGS metagenome assembly JABUBM01 (sample SAMN07256344, study PRJNA390944) | subsurface metagenome | isolation source: Methane hydrate marine sediment | place: Pacific Ocean: Eastern North Pacific, ODP site 1244 | collected 2002
CCGCAGATATTGATGGAAAATGCCGATATAGTGGTTTTTGGTATTCCTTTTGATGGCGGAGTGAGTTTTAGAGCTGGGGCAAAAGATGGACCCCGGGAACTGCGAGAAATAACCTATTCTATTTGCCCTATTACAGAAAGGTGGGAAAGTTTTTCAGATTTAAAAATCCTGGATTTAGGAGATATAGAGGGAAAAGATAGGGAGAAGATATTTAAAAAAGCTGAGGAAATTGCTTATCAGGTAGCTAAAGCCAAAAAACTTTTAACCATGATAGGGGGAGACCACTCTATTACAATCCCCATTCATTAGGGATTATTCATTTCGATGCCCATTTTGATTTATGTGATGAAATAGACGGGAATTATCTTTCTCACGGTTCTACTGAAAGGAGGACTTTAGAATTAAAAAATATATCTGATATCGGGAACATCTTTTTTGTAGGAGTTCGTTCTGTTGAAGCTCAGGAATTACCTTTTATCCGGGATAAAAAGATAAATATACTCAAAACTATGGATATTCGCCGGCAAGGTGTTGATAAATCATTGGAAAGAATAAGAGAGAAGATGAAAAAGTTCCCCAGAATATATCTTACTATAGATATTGATGCATTGGACCCGGCTTACGCTCCGGGTACCGGTACCCCGCAGTTTGGAGGTCTGGATAGCAGAGAATTGTTAGATTTACTTTATGGTATATTTGAGTTACCCATTATCGGATTTGATGTGGTGGAGGTAGCTCCCGGACTGGATGATTCTAAAATTGCTATTTTTGCTGCCCGAAAAATTATCATGGAATGCTGGGGTCATTATTATAGAAAGAAATTGAATCAATAATTCAAGAGAGGAAGACTGACAGGAGACGGTCTTTTGGCGTGTTTATATGTATATGTGCCCTTTTTTATTTTTTTGGACCAAAATTAAGCTGGTTCCTTACCCCATCTTATACCACACTTAGAACATCTAAGGCTCCTGAGGTAGGTTTTGAAACAGGTATACCAAACTATCCATTAGAGTTTATTTCTGATGGTTACAAATTTACAAGAATTACAGAAGTAAAAAGTGTTTACTGGGTCTGGAAATTTACCGTATTAAATAAGTCAGATAAAAAATGTAAAATAGCGGTTACGTTTATATTAAAAGATGAAGATGATATTACAATTAGTTCTTCGGCTGGATATGGAGAGGCAATGGCAGACTCAACTATTACAATTGGAGGAGAAGGTAGTATTCCGATTAGTGACTTAAGGAGAGTATCTGGCAGAACGTGGAAAATAGTTTATGAAAAATCTTACAAATCAGGGTATATACCCGAAGGTTATTAGATTAAAATATAATAAATAATTCTTTTTAGAAATTATTTAAATATCAAGGGAGAAACTATTAGTGAAAAAGTTGTTTGATAAAACAAAGATTAATCAGATGGAACTGAAAAATAGATTTGTCCGTAGTGCAACCTGGGAAGGATTAGCAAATCCTGATGGCTCCTGTAACGAGGAGTTGGCTGAATTAATGTTAGAACTGGCAAAAGGCCAGGTAGGGCTGATTATCACCAGTCATGCCTATGTTAATCAAACCGGACAGGCAGGGATAAGACAATTAGGTATTTATAGTGACCAACTTATTTCCAGCTATATTGAAATAGTCGAAAAAGTTCATAGAGAAGGTAGTAAGATTATTATGCAAATCTCCCATGCAGGAGGCCGAGCTTCGGCCCAATTAATTAAAAATCAACCTTTTGGACCTTCTTCTTTAGAAATTAAAGATTGTATGATGTGTAGAGAAATGACTAAAAATGAGATTTTTCAAACTGTTGGTGATTTTAAAAATGCGGCAGTGAGGGTAAAAAAAGCAGGTTTTGATGGGGTCCAGATTCATGCAGCTCATGGATATCTGCTTAGCCAGTTTCTTTCTCCATTTTTTAATAGAAGAAAAGATGAATATGGGGGAAGTATTGAAAATAGAGCTCGCCTTATTTTGGAAATTCTTCAGGCCATTAGGTCTGAATTGGGCAAACAATTTGCTATTCTCATTAAAATAAATTCTGATGACTTTATAAAAGGTGGCTTTGCCCAATCTGAGATGATGCAAGTATCCGCAATGCTTGAATCAGCAGGTATTGATGCTATTGAGTTAAGTGGTGGAACAAGCCTTAAGATAAGCAATTGTTCCTTTTCCAGAGTAGGTGAGATTGATTCTAAGGAAGAAGAGGTTTACTATCGTGATGCTGCAAAGTTATATAAGGAAAAAATTTCTGTTCCCTTAATCCTGGTGGGGGGAATCCGCTCTTATGAGCTGGCTAAGGAATTGGTAGAAAAAGAACTGGTAGATTATATTTCACTATGTCGTCCCTTAATTAGAGAACCAGATCTGATTAAGCGCTGGAAGAGAGGTAATACTGAAAGAGCTTCCTGTATCTCTTGTAATAAGTGTTACGTGCCAACAAGAGCAGGAAAGGGCATATATTGCGTTGTAGAAAAAAAGTGATAGAAGACGGTTATACTAACTCAATAATATAGTACCTTTTACTTTCTGCTATCCGCATATTAATTTTCACTATTTATTTTGGTGCTTCTTTTTTAAGTAGAGCATTCTTTTTTATTTATTTGTACTTTTTCTTCATTTAATTAAATAATTGTTAGATATTACTTAGGTATTGTTTTGAAAAACTATACCCAAAGCATTAGAGAAAACCTACCAGGGGACAAACCTACTAGGGGACGGTTCTCTGGCAGGTTTTAAAAAAAAGAATGAATCTATTAAATTTACTTGTAATTTTAAAATAAAAGGACTATATTAATTAAATATATTAATTCGAGGTCAAAGAAGAAAATGTCTGATAAAGATAGAAGAGAAGTAAAATCAAAATTAAAACTAAATGCATTAGGCCATTCCTATAATGATATGTATTTTTTCATTATACCTTTTCTTTTACCTCTTTTTAGAGAAGAGTTCGGAATCAATTATGTTCAATCAGGACTAATCTTAACAATTCACGTTGCTTTAAGGTCTATCTTTTCCTTAGTATTCGGATACTTTGGAGATAAATATGAGAAAAGAGTGATTATAGCCATTGGCTTTATCTGCTCTTCTATTTTTTTAGGAAGTTTAATCTGGATAAATAATATCCACACCATTGCAACTTTTTTATTTTTATTGGCAATTGGTGTTTCAACCTTTCATCCCTTAGCAACTGCCATGGTTAGAGAGAATTCTAAGAAACATCAGAGAGGACGTTATTTAAGTCTATTTTCTGCCGCGGGAACAGCAGGAATAATTGTTACCAGTCTATTATTCGGTTTTTTAGTTCAAACATGGGGATGGAAAACGACCTGTTTGCTACTCTCTTTGCCCGGTTATTTTTTGAGTTACGCATATCTAAAATCAAAAAAGGATAAAAAAAATCTTAAAGTAAAAACAGAGAAGAAAATCAAGCGAGGACACATTAATTTATTTTTTATTAGCATGGGTATTCGAAGCCTGGGATTCTGGGCCGTTCTTTCCTTTCTTCCTATTTACGCTACAGATTATCTCGGTTTAAAACCCGAGATTTCTGCCTGGATTGTCAGTATAATTTTTATCGGGATGTTTGTAGGTAGTCTCATTTCCAGTAGAATCATAGATAAAAGCCATCCACTTATCTTGGTATGGTCAGCCACCATTATCACTACTTTCTTAGTCCTTGGCATCACTTTCATTGCCCAACCCATATCCATTGTCTTACTTATTGGAACCTTAGGTATTGTAGAAGGAATATTTTTTCCCTCTCAAAGTACCTGGCTAACTTTTATTTGTCCAGTTAACCATCAGAGTAAAATTTTTGGGATAAGTCTTTTTGTTGAGGGACTTTCTGCCACAATTGCACCCACTCTCTATGGATGGATTGCTGATCAAATCAGTTTAATTTGGGCTTATCGTTTAGCTGCCATTCCTCTATTTATTAGCTTCATTCTATTCCTGATACTTCACTTTTTAGAGAGTAAACACGAGAAAGCTTATAAAATGAAACTTAACCTTTCGCCATAGAGTATTTAGCACAACACGAAGAACTTTCCCTTTTTTTAAAAATATTTTCTAAAAAGCTTGACAAACACTTTTTTATAGATTATTATAATTGCATGATGGTGCAAATAAACAAACATTTAAAAAAAGAACAAAAAGGTGAAGATAGGGGGTGCTGTGGTATTCCTGGGATTCCTGAACCCCGCTTTTTAAAGGCATTTAGTGATTCTACAAGACTTCGTATTCTGGCCCATTTGGTGGAGGCTAAGGAGCCTCAAATGGTCAGCGAGATTGCCAAAAATTTTCCTATTGATGTTTCTGTAGTATCTCGTCATCTTGCTATACTTCGGGACGAGGGGATTCTACTTGCAGAGAAGCAGGGCAAAGAGGTTTATTATACGGTACGATACGAATTTTTATCTTCGATCTTTCGGGGTTTTGCCAGTGCTATTGAATCATGTTGTCCATCTAAAGAGAAAAATGAATAATAAAAATATAAGGGAGGGAAATTTTTTTGACCTTATATTTGCATAATTACACAACTGTGTCATTATATAAAAGAAAAAAATCAAAAAAATAAAGAAATAAGGAGAATATTTCATGAATACCAAAGAAAAGAAAATTGATGCAAAAAAGATTAGAGAGGAAGTAAAAAAAACTTACGCCGAAGCAATATCCCGGAAAAACCTAAGTTGTTGTGGTAATTCTGAAGAAACATGTTGTTCTACTAAAGCAAAAGATATCGGCTATAGGGAAGATGAACTTAATAATCTTCTTACTGATTCTAATATTACAACTTTTGGTTGTGGAAATCCATTGGCCTTCAGTGAAGTCAGGGAAGGGGATATTGTGCTTGATCTGGGTCCGGGTGCCGGGCTTGATCTTTTGATTGCTGCCCGTAAAGTGGGACCCTCAGGGCAGGTCATCGGTGTGGATATGACCGAAGAGATGATTAGCAAGGCGGAGGAGAATATCAAGGCTGCAGGAGTCAAGAATGTTGAGGTGCGTAAAGGATTAATCGAGGATCTTCCTGTTAAATCATCTTCGGTCGACTGGGTAATCTCTAACTGTGTTATTAATCTTTCTCCGGAGAAAGAGAAGGTGTTTTCTGAGATTAGTCGTGTACTAAAACCAGGAGGTCGAATGGTAGTTTCAGATATGGTGGGTGAGAACATTCCAGAATGGTTGAGAGAAAATAAAAACTTATACAGTGCCTGTATTTCCGGAGTGATCAGTGAAAAGGAATATCTTTCCGGGCTGCGTAAAGCAGGGCTTGAGAAAGTGAAGGTTTCCGAGCGTATTATATATCAATCAGACGAGTTAGAGTCATTTGTTAAATCAGAACCGGAAATAAGCAAGGTTATCAAGCGGATTATTAGAGAGCCAGATATTAAAGTGGCAAGTGTTAAGATTTCTGCTTATAAGCCTGCTCTCTGAGATTCTTAAAAATAAAAAAAGCCTTAATTCGAGAATTGGGCAATGTTCTCAAGATTAAGGCTTTTTTTAGCATTAGCATTGGTATTAGTTGTTTGCGTCCTATCCTTTCGAATAGTTTGCCTTTATCAACTTTCTAGTAATAATTTATTTTCCTTTTAAATTTCTTTTCTCTCTACCTATATTATTCCCCAAAAAAAACAATTTTAGACATAATTATTCCATATAAAAAAAATTTATAAAAAAGATTTTTAATAAGAGTTAAGAGTGTATTATATATTAATATGTATTTTTTTATATTTAAAAAATGATAAGATAAAAAAAGATTTTATATTTAGCTTTAAATTAAAATTTTAAAATAAAAAAGGAGGATTGAAAAAAATGAAAAAAGAGGTATTGATAAATAAAAAGGCACCTACCGCTATTGGTCCTTATTCCCCTGCATTAAAGGTGGGGAATTTAATATTTGCTTCCGGACAGATACCTATTGACCCTAAGACTGGGAAAATGATAGAGGGAGATATTGAAGCCCAGGCCAGGATGGCATTAGATAATTTGAAAGCAGTTTTAGAACCTTATTCCATAGGTTTACAGAATGTAATTAAAACTACCATATTTCTTAAAGATATGAATAATTTTTCCCGGGTTAATAAAGTTTATGGCGAATATTTTAAGGAAAAATTTCCAGCACGCAGCTGTGTAGAAGTATCCCGTCTTCCCAAAGATGCAGAGATTGAGATTGAAGCGATAGCTTTTTGTATTTAATTTTTCAGGAAAGCAACAATTGTCGTTATCCATTTTTACGAGAGAGGAAAGAAGATTTCCTCTCTTCTTTTTATTCTTCACCTGACATATAATTTTATTTTATAATACAAATTAGAGAATAAAATAATTTAATCATCTGCTACATTTTTATTTCTGCAAAAAGAGGATTTTTAAAAATTATGTAGTATAAATATATAAAACACCTTTAAAGGAAAAGAGATGGATAAATGAGGAGAAAAAGAAAAGACAGTAATTATTTAAATAAATTGGTAAATAAATTCAGACGGTTAAAGACGGAACCAAATAAACCGAACAGTAAAATTAATAAAACAGATTTTAGAACACAGCCCATTTTTAGTGATACATCCAGGTTTAAGAAGAACGAACAAGTACTTCAGCAAAGTAGGCAGGAGTTTATTGGTCTATTTAAAAATTCGCCGGAAGCGTTGGCCTATACCGATATGGATGGAATTGTTCTGGAAGCAAATAAACAATTTGAAGAACTTTTTGGTTATGAACTTGAGGAGATGAGAGGTAAACATATTGAAAAGGTATTGACTAATTGGCATACGCAAATTTTGGGTAGTAACCATGTTTTTACCGATTTGGAATTGATAGCAAAGAAAAAGAATAATAAATTAATTCATGTTTCTGTTTCTGTTACCTTAAACCAGGTGAATGAGCAAACTACCGGAAAAATATTTTTACTAAATGATATTACTAATCGTAAAGCAAACGAAGTAGTAAATAACGTATTATACAATATTTCCCGCGCAGCTAACTCCGATATTTCCTTAAAACAACTTTATCCTGTTATTCGCGAAGAGCTCAGCACTATTATCGATACGACTAATTTTTACATTGCCTTATTCGATGAAGAGAAAAATAAACTTTATTTTTCTTATTATGCTGATGAAACAGGAGAAAGAGATAAGGATTTTTTAGTCTCAAAATACAGTAACTCTGACAGTATTTTTCATTATATCTTTAGAACAGGGGAATCATTACTGCTGAATTATAATAAATATAAAAGGATGATTGACCGGGGAGATTTTAATTCCTGTGATGTTATAACCAATAAACAGGCATGGTTAGGTGTTCCCTTAAAGATAGAAAATAAGATTATCGGCTCTATGATTTTGCAAAGTTACATTGATCCGAACCTTTATTCTAAAAAAGATATAAAACTTATGGAATTTGTTTCTCAACAGATAGCTACTGCTATTGAGAGAAAACAAGCAGAGGAAAAATCAAAATTTCTTAGCCTGTATGATTATCTAACCAAATTACCCAATCGGGTGTTATTTTATGATCGAATGAAACAGGAAATAGCTTATGCCAAAAGAGAACGGAAAAAATTTTCTCTGATGTTTTTGGATTTGGATAATTTTAAAGAAGTTAATGGTAAATTTGGCCATGATATTGGAGACCAGCTGCTTCAAGGAGTAGCAAAAAGATTCAGCAAGCTCCTACGAAAAACCGATACCATTTGTCGTTTAGGAGGAGACGAATTCATTATTTTATTACCCCGGCTTACCCAGCCAAGAGAAAACACTGTTGATGTTGCCCAAAAAATACTTAGTTCTCTTAATGAGCCCTTTTCAATCAGGGATAATAAGATATATGCAAATACAAGCATTGGAATAGCCTTATACCCTGATGACGGGGAAAAGGAAGAAGTTTTGATAAAAAGTGCAGATAAAGCTATGTACTTGGCAAAAAAAGAAGGGCCTAATAATTATCACTGGGCAGAGTTTAAGTTAACCTGACAGGGAACAGTCCTCTGGCGTACTTTTTTATTTTGCAAAACCTACAAATTTACCAGCTAATGTCTAAAATTTACTGTTTTAGGGAATATTACAAGTAGTAAGGTAGGTATTGCCTGACTGGTCCAGGATGGATTCAAGGTCTGGAGTCAAATGGATTATCCTATAGAATTTATTCACGCACTGGCCTGTTTTTCTTTATTGGTATCTTCTGATGCTCCGGAATCCATCCTCTCTAAATATTTAGAAGGGCCATTCTAATCTAAATAAAAAATAGAAGGACTGGTTCTATAGGTCTATACATTTGAAAAATTCAATAAGTTGTTTTGTTAAACAAAAGGAATCATTATGGATAGAATCTTTAAGGTAGATATAAAAATTGTCTTTATGATTTTTGTTATCCTTGATATTTTTTGTGTTGGCTTGGGAATGGGAGTACCATTCTTCTGCATATTATTTGGATTCCCAATTGGTTGGTATAGCGTAAAAAGAATAATTATTAACTCGAACCAAGGGAAGGTAAATTTAATTCTTAAAAAAACACTTCACTATGCACTTGTCACTTCCATTTTTACTTTCCTTGTAATGACAATATTGTGGGGAAGGACTGTTCTCATGTTCTTTGACCCTAACACGGATTTTGTGAATTTTGGGATCCCCTTCATTCTTTATGAGCCAAAGTTAAGCTTTATTGGTTGGCTGTTCCTTATGATATTCATCTCTCCATTCTTACAGTTGTTGACCACAATTTTTGCTTCTTATTTAACTTTACTAAAATGGTTAAAGGATAATAAAACTCTTGAGTAAAATTTAGTATAATAGTAGTGGGTAAAAATATTATTTTATATTAAAAAATGAGGAGGGTAAAAATAAAATGAAAAAGATGATGAAAAAGCAAAATATTGAATCCTTGTATAGAACAATTAATTGTTTTTTGTTAGTGGGCATCATATTTGCTTTTATGGCAGGCAGCGCTTATTGTGTGGTCTTGAGTATTTCTCCGACTATATCTCTTGAAGAAGGTGAGTTAAAGCTGGATAGGCTTAAAATGGCAGTTGCCGGTGAATTTTTTGGGGTAGATACTAAGTTAATGTTAGATTATCGTCAGAGAGGGTTCCATCCTGAAGATATTGTTAGTGCTTTATTTTTCTCAGGGGATAGCCAAAGACCGCTTAGTTTAATTTTCGTCCTACGAAAGGGAGAAGAGGATTGGAGCAGGGTTGCTGGCATATTAAGATTACCCCCTACTGCTCATGGTATGAAGATGGCCTTATTCCAGGGAAAAGGTAAAAAAGTAGGGTTAAAAAGAAAGTTGGCTTCCGAGGGCCTTATCTTTCTCAGTTTTATAAGCGATTATTATAAGATCGAGATGGATAGATTATGGTTTTATATCGAAAAAGAATTTACTCTAAATGATATTCTCCTGGCGGTGAATTTAGGAGCACATCAGAGGATTAGTTTTGAATTATTATTACGAGATAGGGAGAGAGGATTAGACTGGTCTATGATTTTAAAACAAAGAAATATCCAGGAAGAAAAATTATTTTTACCCTTTAAATCTGAAAAAAAATATAAGAATAAACCAGCAATCAAATAATAAAAAACCTGCCAGGGGACGGTCCTCTGGCAGGTTTTTTATTTATATTAGAGGATGGCCTGGCACATCTTACCACAGACTTAAATTCATCTTTTTTAATTCACTTCTTAAAAACAAAGTGGTGAGAATTACCGACAAAATATCAGCAGCAGGATAGGCAATCCAGATACCCAAAAGTCCAAGGCCAAGAATTCGTGGAAGTATTATAACTAAAGGGATAAATAATAAAACCTGTCTGAGCAAAGACAATATTAACGAAGGGACTGCTTTTCCCAGAGACTGAAATAGGGTTGCTCCCACTATCTGTATGCCGATTACCGGAATCACAGAGAGAACTATCCTTATTATGGTGGAACCTTTTTCTATTACTTCTGCATCCCTGGTGAATACGCTTATAATTACAAAGGGGAACAGTTCTGCCATTAGCCAGCCAAAAGTGGCAATAACGGTGATAGTAAGAAGTGATAATTTAATAGCTTCTTTTACTCTATCAAGTTTTTTTGCACCATAATTAAAACCTACAATGGGCTGCATTCCTTGTACCACTCCAAATAAGGGCATAAATAGAAACATGGTAACCCGATGGAGGATACCGACAATTATCAGGGCAATATCTCCACCAAAAATTCTTAAAGAGTTATTTACAATAATAGCGACAATACTTCCGGTAACCATTCTGGCGAAAGCGGCAAATCCTACCGTAAATATTTCGCTTATGATATGCATCCTGGGTTTTAGGTGGTGCAGTTTTATTTTTAATGAACTTTTACCACTGTATAAATATTTTAGTATATAGAGAAAAGAGATAAATTGAGAAATAATAGTTGCCAGGGCAGCGCCTTTAATCCCTAACTTAAAAATAAATATAAAGATCGGGTCTAAAATCATATTTAATATTGCACCAATGAGCATTGTGGTCATAGCTATTTTGGCATTACCTTCTGCTCTGATTAGGTTATTAGAAGACATGGCAAATGAAAAGAAAATACTACCCCAGAGTATTATAGTTATATAATCTTTAGCATAAGGCAAGATGGTTTCCGTTGAACCAAAGAATCTTAACATAGGTTCGGTGAAAATAAGACCGATGGCAGCTATTGTTGAACTTAAAATAATTACACACAAAAAGGAATTACCGGCAATGTAATCTGCTTTTTCTATATCTTTTGCTCCCAGACTTCTGGATATGGCGGAGGCTGCTCCGATTCCTATCATTTGGGCAAAAGCCATTATAACCATTTGAATAGGAAAGGCAATAGTTAATCCGCCGATGGCGATAGCACCTACACCTCTTCCTACAAAGATAGTATCAACGAGATTATACAATGCGTTTACCATCATACCGATAGTCGCCGGTAAAGATAAATTTACCAAAAGTTTACTTATTTTTTCTTCTCCCAATCTGGCAGTCAGTTGTTTCATAAATTATTTCCTATTCCAATTTATAATTTTTTCCTAAAAAACCATTGCTTTAGGCGGTGGTAGTTTAATATTTAATACTTATTTATTGTATATGGTGTTCGTCATTGGCAAGTACACGATTAAGAATTTCCAGGCCTTTGATTATATCTTTTATCTCCTGTTCAGAAAGACTTTTTAGCAGCTGGGTAAAATACTCTTCTCTTTTCTGGCGAAAATCATTGCAGAATTTCTGACTCTTCCCGGTTAAAGATATTTTTACCACTCGTCGGTCATCTTTAGTGCGCTCACGTTTTATAATATTTTTTTGTTCGAGTCTATCCAGAATTCCCGATACAGTGCTATCAGATAATCCCATTTTCAAACTTAATTCACTTACCTTCTGTTTCCCATGTTTTTCCAGCATCGATATTACTGAAAGCTGGGGAAGGGTGAATCCTGAATCATGTATAGAATGATGAAATTTGTGTCTCATAGATTTGTTGAAATTTCTGGTAAGATTAATTATTTTCGAAATGCTATCAAATTTAAGCTTAGACATGGGTATATTTCCTCCTCTTTGATAAACTTAGATTTATTTTATATAATATAAAAAATTACCTATAATCCAGAATAAATGAAATAAAAGTCATATTTTTATAAATTATTTGGCATAATAAATATTGTTATACAAATATTTAGGATACGAAATATTATAATAGATGGTTTAATTTTTGTCAAACCTGTAATTCGTATTATTCGTATCGCGTATTGCGTATCGAGTATCGCGTTAAGAAAGAGAAAGAAAATGAATTAAGGGAAAGTAGAGAAAAGATGTAAGCATAGCCTTTTATCTAACTACCCTACTGAAGTTTACACTAACGACCCCGTAGAAATATTTTTATGAAAGAAAGTTCCTCTCTTTTGCGTATATATAAGTATATGTAAATATATAGATTAGTGAATAATGGAAAAAACCTACAAAAATAAAAAGGAGGATACGTTTTGTGGCAAAAAACCAGAAAAAAGATTTAATAAGGCTGGCAGTTCAGATTTTTTTTCTTGCCTTGATAATTTTAATTAGTGTCAATCATTTTCGGAGTGAACAGGGGCTGGCACCTCTGTTGATAGGGAGTCCCTCTCTCCATGCAGTCTGTCCTTTCGGAGGGGTAGTAACCATTTATACCTATTTTACTGAAGGAACCTTCATACACAAAATTCATCAATCTTCCATTACTTTAATGTGGTTAGTTCTTGGCCTAACCTTACTCTTTGGTCCGGTCTTTTGCGGTTGGATTTGCCCTTTTGGGACGGTTGAAGAATTTATTGGCAAGATAGGGAAGAAGATATTTAAAAAAAGGTACAATAATTTTATCCCTTCGGCAATAGATAAGCCCTTAAGATATCTCAGATATATAATTTTAATATTGGTAGTAGTTAATACTGCTATTTCCGGAAAATTGTTATTTTCTAATTTTGACCCCTATTTTGCCCTTTTTAATATCTGGTCCAGTGAGGTTACAAGATTATCCTTATTGATACTCGGCCTGGTTTTAATCGGCTCCCTATTTGTAGAAAGACCCTGGTGTAAATATCTCTGCCCGCTTGGGGCATTACTGGGAATCTTTAATTTTTTTAGAATTGTAAAACTGAAAAGGAATGAAAAAACCTGTATAAATTGTAAAGCCTGTGACCGTGTTTGCCCGATGAATATCGATATTTCCACTTCTAAGGTTATCTCTGACCATCAATGTATTAGCTGTCTTTTATGTACCGATGAAATAGCCTGTCCGGTTAGCGATAGCTTAAATTTTTCTGTTTTAGAAAGAAAGAATCCTAAAGAAGATTCCGAGAAGGATTCCGGAGATAAGATTGAAGAAAGTATTTCAGGAGGGGGAAAATGAAAATAAAGAGTATACATATACTATTAGCTATAATAATTATAATTGGTGGGGGTATTTTATTAGCCAGCGAATTAGATCTTTATAATACCACCAGAGTAAAAAGCCCCAGAAAGACAGTCGAAGGGTTTTATGATATCTCTGATATGCGGGGTTCACATACTTTAGAGGAGATTGAAAAATATTATCAGTTACCGGCTTCTTCGATTATAGAGGCTTTTGGATTAAGACCGGATACCAATTCGAAATTTTTTCAACTAAAAGACATGAAAGAGATATTTAAACCGGTAGAACTGGAAGGAGAAGAATACATTGTTGAGACTGATACAGTTAAAGTTTTTACCTCCCTTTATTTAAAAATTCCCTATGTTTCTGATGAAACCTTTTATCTGCCGGAAAAGACCGTGAATTATCTGATAGAAAATGATAAACTAACCGGGGAAGAAAAAGAATATTGGCAGGAACATACTTTTAAATTGGAATATCTGGATAGTAAATATTTTACCGCTTCGGAGTTCTCCAAGATAGTTGTAGAAGAAGCTGAAGGATTTAAAGTCACCGGCAAAACGACTGTTCAGGAATTACTGGATGGCGGGATAACCGAAGAGAAATTTGAGGAGGTTACCGGTTTTAAGGTACCCGAAGATAAATCAGTTTTAGTTAGAGATTTTGTAATTGATAAAGGGATAGAATTCGGAGAAGTAAAAGATAAGTTTGCGGAATAGCAAAAAATGAAATAAAATACGGTTAAATAAACGTTCCCGAAAAAGATGTTATTTGTTATGAAAAAATTATTCATTAGAAAGCAAAATAGCCAGTTAAATTAAAGGAGAGGTTACGATGAGTGTAATGATAAAAACTAAAATAGTATGCACTATTGGGCCGGCAAGCAATTCTTATGAAAAAATAGAGAAACTGATCCAGGAGGGTATGGATGTTGCCCGTTTAAATTTTTCTCATGGAAGCCATAAAGAACACCATCAAGTTATTGAAAATATTCGTCGGGCTTCTTTGAAGACAAATGAATCTGTGGCCATCCTTCAGGATTTGGGAGGGCCAAAGATAAGAATTGGAAAGATTGAGAAAGAGCCCATTCTTCTAAAAGAAGGTTCTTTTTTTATTCTTACTAACCGCGAGGTTCCCGGTGACGAACAGGGAGTATCTGTTACCTTCTCTTCTTTGCCCCAGAAAGTGAAGAAAGGGGACTGTATCTTTTTAGCTGACGGAACTTTAGAGCTTAAAGTTAAAGAGCTTACCCCTACTGATATTATCTGTCGGATAGTGAGGGGTGGAAAACTCACCTCTCACAAAGGGATAAATATCCCCAACATATCTATGGATATCTCATCCTTGACTGAAAAAGATTATCAGGATATTCTCTTTGGAATAAAAAATAAAGTAGATTTTATCGGCCTTTCTTTTACCAGAAATGCTAAGGATGTCTTAAGGGCAAGAAAATTTTTAAAGGAAAATGGGGCAGAAGATATTTCCTTGATTGCCAAGATTGAAAAGAAAGAGGCGGTAGATAACCTGAAAGAAATAATCGAAACCTCTGATGGGATAATGATTGCTCGGGGTGATCTGGGAGTGGAAATACCCTTAGAAAATGTGCCTTTAGTTCAAAAGGATATTATTAAAAGATGTAATCTTTTGGGGGAGCCGGTAATTACCGCAACGCAGATGTTAATGTCGATGGTGAGCAGTCCTCGCCCTACTCGGGCAGAAGTAACCGATGTGGCAAATGCCATTCTGGATGGTACTGATGCTATTATGTTGTCTGAGGAGACTGCAGTCGGCAATTACCCTTTAGAGGCAGTGGAAACAATGAATAAGATAGCCCTAAGAGTTGAAAAGGCTATAGATTATAAAAAAATACTGAGCGAGAGGTCGCTTTCGGTTAAACCCACCAATTCAGATGCGATAAGTCACGCCACCTGTCAGGTAGCCCTGGATTTAAAAGCAAAGGCTATTGTTACCTTTACTCTTTCCGGGAGTACTGCCCGTATGGTATCCCGATATCGTCCCCCTGTTCCTATTATTGCAGCCAGTACCCGGGATTCCACAGTTAGAAAACTTGCTCTTAGCTGGGGAGTTTACCCTTTTAAATCTGATGAATTGGAAAATACCGACGATATGATTGAAAAATCAAAAAAGATTGCCTTAAAAACCGGATTGGCCAACCCAGGAGATAAGATTGTAATTACCGCGGGAATTCCTTTTAAAATTCCCGGCACCACCAATTTACTAAAAGTAGAAACATTGTAATTAATACAGGGGACGGTTTTCTGTATCAATTAGACAAATTATTTCAATTTAATAGGAGGAAATAGTAGTGAAAGATAAAATTAAAATTGGGATTATTATCTGTGACCGCTACCATACCTGTGCTGGAGGAAAATGCCTTAGGGCTCTCCGTAATAGGGAAGGCGCATTTAGTATCTATAGTAAGTATGATGAACTGGAATTAGTTGGATATACTACATGTGAGGGCTGCCCTGGTGGAAACATTGAATATGCTCCCGAGGAAATGATTAAGAACGGAGCACAAGTTATTCACCTGGCTACCGGGTTGGTTGTCGGATACCCTCCCTGTACCCGCATAACCTATTTTTGTGATTTCATTAAGGCAAGATATGGAATAAAAGTAGTTATTGGGACACATCCAATTCCTCAGAAATACTACAATATGCATAAGACGTTGGGGACATGGGATTCTCCAAAATGGGAAGAAATTATTCAACCGACATTAGCAGATGAAAAAATTCGTTTATCTTATAATTAATAGGCGAAAGGAGTTAAAGAAAATGGAAAAGACAGGATATATTATTTTGATTATAGTCACTATAGCCTGGATTATTGCCTGGATAGTTGGTATGTTTGAGAACGTTTGGCTGGGTATAATCGGCTTAGTAACTATAATTGGCTTGGGGCTCTTATTTATTAAAGCTTTAACAGACAGATTAGAGAGCAAAAAAGACGATAAATATTCAAAAGATGTAAAGAAATAAGGAGGTAAAAAATGTTATTAACTACTCAGGATAATTTTTCCAAATACGAAATTGTGGAAACTTTAGGGATTGTGCGAGGCAATACTGTTCGGGCACGACATGTCGGGAAAGATATATTAGCTAGTTTCCGTAATATAGTAGGGGGAGAGATCGAAGAATATACCAAATTACTGGCAGAATCTCGGGAGCAATCTATAGACCGGATGATTTCAGTAGCCGAAGATATGGGCGCAGATGGGATAGTATGTATTCGTTTTACTACCTCATCAATTATGCAAGCAGCAGCAGAGATGTTTGTATACGGCACCGCGGTTAAACTAAAGAAAAAGAAATAGGAGGATGTGTTACCACTACATCCTCCTATACTAATTTTTTTAAATATTTATCTTTTTTTCCAGCAAGTAAGCTGTTGCGGTAAAGAATATGGCGATTAGAATTACGTTTAAAAATACAGCTGTATAACCTCCGGAGAGTAAATCAATATTTGATCTACTTCCAATTTCTATTGAAATATGTTTTATTTGATTTAAAAATGGACCATAGTATACCTTTTCAATTAAATAAACCAGAAAGAAAAAGATACCTATTGATAATAAACCCGAATATCTTTTGTTTACCAGTAAAGTTTTAGTTAAAGTAAGGCTAAAATGTATCATTAAAACAAAATTAAAAAAAGCAGTTAGTAAAAATAAAACTGTCGGGAAAAAGTAAAAATTGATTTGAGTCTTTATTTGGACAATTTCCTGATAAGGCAATTTTGAAAAGAATATTGACCCAAATCCAATGGTAATAACTGTCCAAAGAATTAATTGTAATAATAGTAATACTAATTTAGAAGCCAAGATAGTTCTTCCCTTTTTGGGTATGGTGAAAGTTAGGTATCCACATTCTTCAAATAGGTCTTCTTTTAGCATATTAATTCCTTCAACAATAATAATTATGAAGATAACCAAACTGGTCAAGGCAAATTTTCCTATAGATTCTCCTATAAATTCATACTGATAGGCAGGAGAAGAGACCCTGTTTAAAAGTATGGCCCCTATTATAATCAAAGCCGCATATCTAAGCACTAACCATTTCCAGCGGCGATAAATTTCATATTTAAGTAAAGTCATCATGATTAAAAAACCTCCTGAAATAATTTATCAATAGACATCCCTCTTTTATTTCTCAAATCTTCTGCGTCTCCAGCTAAAATTATTCTACCTTCGGATAAGAAAAATACATAATCTAATAATTTTTCAATATAGTAAATTAGATGTGAGCAGATAAGTATTGAAGTTTTTTCATTATAAGAATCGAGAATAGAAGTGATTATCTTTTCCCGGGAAATTGGATCTATGCCATTTAAAGGTTCATCCAATAAGTAAAGTTTAGCTTTTCTGGATAATGCCAGGGTTAATTTTAATCTTCCCATCATTCCTTTAGAAAGACTGGTCACTTTTTCCTCTTCTTCCAATTCCATAAATATTAAACTTTCTCTGGCTCTTTCGGTATCAAAATCTGCGTATAGGTCTTTAAAAAAATTCAAAGCATCCTTTATCTTCATCCACTTGTAAAGGTAATTAGTCTCCGGCAGATAAGAGACAATAGATTTTGTATGTACTCCGGGCTTTTCATTATCTATGGTTATTTCTCCCTGGCTTGGCTTAAGCAACCCTGCTGCAATCTTTAAAAAAGTGCTTTTTCCACCACCATTTGGCCCTAATACTCCATAAATTTTTCCTTTTTCTATATTTATATCAACTTTATCGAGAGCTTTTTTTTGATAAAAATATTTGCTAAGTTGAGTGGATTTTAATATCTGTTCCATATTTCCTCCTCCTTTTATAAGTACTCCTTGAGAGTATTAATCATTTCCTTATTGGAAAAACCTAATTTATTCATACCTTCTACAAAATCAAGAATTATTTTTTTGGATAACTCTTCCTTTAACGAACTTATAGTTTTTTCTTCTTCAGTTACATAAGTTCCCATTCCTCTTTTGGTAAAAGTAATTTTTTCTCTATCTAACTCTTGATACACTCTTTGTATAGTATTTGGGTTGACTTTTAATATTCCTGCCAATTCCCTTACTGAAGGCATTTTCTGGCCTGCTTTTAATTTACCCACAACAATGTCCTGCTTAATATTATCGATTATTTGGAGATAGATGGGAATATTGTTGTTGAACTCCATAATTAAATATTTTCCTTTAAATGTATTAGTGTACTATATACATAATACACTAAAATGTTTTTTTGTCAAGGATATTTTAAAAAATATTTATTTTTTACAAAAAGAGGATTTTTTAAAATTTTGTAGAAGTATAGAGTAATATAGAAAAGTTAACCAAAGGTGCCAGGCACCTTTGGTTAACTTTTTAAGATATATTCATTATTAGGTAAGGGGAATACAAAATGAAAATTTTATCTGAAAAGGATGAACGGCGATTATATGGTAATCTTGCCTGGACATGGCCGATAATTAGTCCCGTAGAAGATTACATAGAAGAAACAGAGTTATTTAGTAAGCTAATTAAAAAACATTCAACGATTGAGGTAAAAACATTACTCCATCTCGGTTGTGGCGGGGGTCACAATGATTGTGTTTTCAAAAAACATTTTAAGGTTACATCTCTAGATATTAGTGAAGATATGCTCACTCTTGCCAAAAAGCTCAACCCGGAGGTGAACTATAAGTATGGTGATATGCGAAATATACAACTGGGAGAAAAATACGATGCAGTTACAATTCTTGATTCTATCGATTATATGAGGACAGTGGAGGAACTCCAAAGAACATTTATTACTGCATGCGAACATCTAAAACCAGGTGGTGTCTTCTTAACATTTGTAGAACAAATTGCAGGACAATTCAAGCAAAACAATACTACATGCTCAACTCATTCTAAAGGTGATGTGGAGATTATATTTATCGAGAACTACTATGACCCTGACCCTACCGATACCAGCTATGAAGCCATATTTATCTATTTAATTCGCGTTGGGGGCAAACTCGAAGTTTATACTGACCGGCATCTTTGTGGTATTTTCAAACTGGAAACCTGGCTCGAATTTTTAAAGGCAACAGGATTCGAAGTAAGGCAGGTGAAATTTACACACTCTACCTTTAGAGAAGGAGAATTTTATCCTATGTTGATTTGCCTTAAGCCTTTATAAATAACGTTTTTTATGCGAAATAAAGCAGAGTTATCATATGATATACTTGTGACAAAGGATCGTCCCCTATCACGATAGGAAAGACTGTTAAATAATATTTTTTATTACGTGAAAGGATATATTATGACTAAAAAATTAGATAAAGTAAATAAAAAAGCAGAAATAGTAAATCAGGCATTTTGGGACGAGATAGCCCTGGTTCATTATAAATCGTATGATATCGAAAAACTAAAACAGGGGAAATCATTGATTGATGAAATACAGAAAAAGGAAATAGGAAGTGTAAAAGATAAATCCTTGCTGCACCTTCAATGTCACATCGGTACCGATTCATTATCCTGGGCTTTAGAAGGTGCTCAGGTGACTGGAATAGATTTTTCCGGGGAATCTATAAAAATTGCCAATGAATTGAAAAGAGCATTAGGTTTAAAAGCCCGGTTTATCGAATCGAATATCTATGATTTACCCAGCACCCTTAAAGAGAAATTTGATATCGTCTATACTTCTCAAGGAGTATTAACCTGGTTAAAAGATATAAAAGAATGGGGGAAAATAATTTCTAACTATCTAAAACCAGGCGGTATTTTTTACATAATGGAGACACACCCATTGTTCTATATATTTGACAATAATAAACAGGGAGAGTTAATAATTAAGTATCCTTATTTCCCCGGTGAAAAACCAACTCTTTGGGATGATGATTCTCCGGATTATTCCGATAGGGAATATATCCCCAAAAATCCGACTTATGAATGGACCTGGCCATTGGGTGAAATTCTTGCCTCCTTAATCGGAGCTGGTTTGAAAATTGAATTCTTACATGAATATGATAGATTATTCTATAAAGGACTTCCCGATATGGTAAAAGATGAAGAAGGATGGGGGTATCTGCCCAAATACAAGGGAATGCTACCCTTAACCTTTACCTTAAGAGCTAAGAAAATATAATATTCATAAATTACCGCAAGAATTAGTCGTTAGGTTTTCTTTATTAAATATCTTGAGAATGAATTTTACTAATTTTAATAAGAGGATTATAGGATTGAAGAATAAAAGAAATATCTCAAAAACATATAAAAGAAGAGTAGGAATAGTTTCTTATAATCCAAATTGGAAGGAAATATATAAAGAAGAGTCAAAGAAAATTAAAAATGTATTGAGTGACATTATAGTCGATATTCATCATATAGGAAGCACTGCTATACCCGGAATCAAGGCAAAACCTGTAATTGATATACTTGTTGAGGTAAAAGATATTGAAGCAGTTGATCGGTATAATAATAAAATGGAAGAATTGGGGTATGAAGTAATGGGTGAATATGGGATTCCAAAAAGAAGATTTTTTAGAAAGGGAGGAAACAACAGAACCCATCATATTCATATATTTCAAGTAGGTAATGAAGAAATTGAAAGACATATAAATTTTAAAGAATATTTGATTGCTCACCCGGATAAAGCCCGGGAATATTCAAAATTAAAAGAAAAATTAACAAATAAATATACTTATGATGTGGAAAATTATACAAATGGCAAGAGTGATTTTATCAAAGAAATCGATAGGAAAGCAAAATTGAGGTGGAAATAATTATGAAGGTTAGAGGGATTTCTGTTTTTAATAGGAAACCTATTGAAGTTAAAATCAAGGAAGGTTTTATAGAGAATATTAATTTGTTACCCGGAAGTGGGCATAATTTACCCTATATCTCACCGGGATTTTTTGACTTGCAGGTGAATGGCTATAAAGGAAATGATTATGGTTTAGAAGATTTCTCGGAAGAACATCTAAGAAATATTATTACCAGTCTTGCTTCTTCCGGAACTACCCAACATATCCCCACTATCATTTCCTCCACCCATGAAAGAATATTGAAAAATTTGGAAATAATTTCAAAAGCAATAAATACCTCGCCTGATATCAAGGAAGCTATTCCGGGGATACATATTGAAGGTCCTTTTATATCCTCCGAAGAAGGACCGAGAGGGTGTCATGACCCGAGCTTTATTCGGAATCCCGATTTTGAAGAATTTAAGCAGTGGCAGGAAGTAGCCGAAGGTAGGATTGTGATGGTGACTATTGCCCCGGAGAGAGAAGGTTCTATGGATTTTATTAAAAAGGTTACCCTCACAGGTGTTAGGATTGCTATCGGTCATACCGGGGCAGCACCCGAAATAATTAAGGAAGCCATAGAAGCGGGCGCACAATTTTCCACCCATCTAGGGAACGGCAGTTATCTGATTCTTCCCAAAGTAAACAATTATATATGGGAACAATTAGCTGCTGATAAATTATTTGCGGGCATTATTTGTGATGGATTCCATTTGCCTGCTTCAGCGGTAAAAGTATTTACTCGAGCTAAAGGATTAGAAAGGCTAATATTAACTAGCGATGTTGCTTTAGCTGGAGGATTAAACCCAGGTATTTATAAATGGGGGAATATGGAAGTAGAAGTATTTAAAGATGGCCACCTTGATCTTGCTGGTACCGGCATCCTTGCCGGGGCTGGTCATCTTTTAGATTGGGATATTGCTCATTTTATCAGGTTTACGGGGAATGATTTAACTAATACCATCCCTTTATGTACCATTAACCCGGCAAAAGTTATAGGAATGCCTCACAATTATGGTAAACTGAAAGTGGGAGCGCCTGCCAACCTCACCCTATTTCATTATCAAACTGGTGATGATAGTCTGCAAATTGTCCATACTCTATGTAAAGGGAGCGTTATCTTTTAAAAACAAATAAAAACCTGCCAGAGGACCGTCCCCTGGTAGGTTTAGGAAGGAGTGATGATTTAATGAAAGCAAATCCGATTGTCTGGTGGGAATTAGCTTCCCATGATGCTGAAAAAACTGCTGATTTTCTAAAAAAAGTCTTTGGTTGGGAAATTGAATATGATGAAACTATTAAGTGTTTTGATTTCCCTATTCCTAAAGATTCCCGCAATCTTTCCGGTGGGGGAGTTTTTACTTTAAGAAAGGCTAAACTGCCTTTTTTAACTTTTTATATTCAGGTGGAAGATATAGATAAGAAGGCTAAATTAATAGAACAGCTGGGGGGATATATTTTAGAAGCACCTTTCGAAATTCCCAGTGGTTCGCGAATCTGTTTATTTAATGAGCCCTCAGGGGTAACTCTAGCCATGCTTGAGAAGAAAAAATAAAATATTTCGAGGGTTTGCCTTTTAAAAAAGAGGATTTTTAATTATTTTGCAGAATAAATATGTATAACAGCCTAAAATTATTTAGAATAATTTGAATAATGAAGAGTCAAACAGGATATGTTTAACTTTTATTAAAAAAATTAGGAGGAAACAATAATTTAAAGTGGGTTGATAAAAATGAGTAAAAAGATTCTATTGATGGGAATAATTGTGATGATTATTATTTTTACTACCGGTTGTTTTTCTATTCTGCCTACCACAGGTCTTGCCTCAGTTGATGAGATAGATATTTTTATATTAGAGTCATTCCCTGTCCAGGTACAGGTTATCGCCAGCGGAAATCTTCCTGACCCTTGTACTGAAATTTCCGAAGTCCTTCAGGAAAGAGAAGGTGATACCTTTTTTATTACTATTAAAACTTACCGTCCTCCAGGATTTTGCATACAGGTACTTGCTCCTTTTGAAGAAATAATTCCTCTTGAGGTTTATGAGTTACCAGCTGGCACTTACACCGTTGATGTTAACGGAATTCAAGCTACCTTTGATTTGGAAATTGATAATATTCTCTCGATTTAATTCAGGAAGACTTAGGAAGTTTCTAAATCTTTAGGTAGTAAAAATAATTAAAAGAACGGATTTTTAAATATAGAGAGGTGAAGATTTATGAAAAAGATATTCTATTTGATTTTGATTTTTATAATGACAACTTTCTATTTAACCCCAATTTCGTTGGCTGACGGTGGTTTGTTTACCCAGTTATATAGAGATATATATGAACCAAATCAATTAGCCATGATTGTATTTGACGATATGGTGGAGAAGATAATTTTTCAGATAGACTATGAGGGAGATGCAGAGGATTTTGCCTGGGTTATTCCGGTGCCAGCTTATCCTAAATTATTCTCAGTTGAAGATGAGATATTTTTTGAATTGCATGAATTGACTAAACCTACCCCTCCTTGGGGTTTTAGTTGTGGATGGGGAATGATGCCTGGTGCTTCACCAGATGAGGGAGTACATATCTGGGAAGAAAATCAGGTAGGAATTTATCATACTACTACTTTATCAGCATCTGATCCGAATAGTTTGGTAGAATGGTTGAATGATAATGGTTATGCCTTCCCCATAGAAGGCCAAGAGGTACTGGATTATTATGTGCAAAAACAGTGGTTTTTTGTGGCCATGAAAATTCAATCCGATGAAATAGTGAATAATTCCGAGTATTATACCGGTGCTATTCAACCCATAGGGATAATGTTCTTTTCCGATGAAATGGTCTATCCTTTAAAAATTAGTTCTTTAAGTGCACCCTCCTGGGGGACTGAAGTATTAATCTATACTTTTTCAGATGAAAGAGTAACTTTTCCCGGAGCCACAGAAGAATATAATGCCATTATTACTCCTGACCAGTTAAAAGAATATCCCATTTTGCAGGATTTAATAGATGAGACTTTTGTTTTAACAAAACTAAGAAAAAATTTTAGTGCTGAAGAAATGGACGAGGATTTAATATTGCTTCCAGTTTCTAAATATATAGCTTTAGGAAATATCATAGATTTAAGTAGCCCCATAGTGCAGTTTGTTTTACTTATAGGAATTTTTATCTTTTTATTAAAGATAAAAAAGAGGAATATTTAATAGGAGAATACAATGAACAGAGCAAAAGTTTATTTTACAGATTTAAGGGCAAAACCGGGAAAGAATTTATTGGATAAATTAAAGAAATTAGTTTTAAAAGCCGGGATTAAAAAGGTTGATTTTAAGGATAAGTTCGCAGCCCTAAAAATTCATTTTGGGGAACCGGGGAATCTTTCTTATATTCGGCCTAATTATGTGGCCTGTATAGTAAAATTAATAAAAGAATTAGGGGGAAGGCCTTTTCTAACTGATGCCAATACCCTTTATTATGGCAAGAGAGCCAATGCCGTAGACCATTTAAATACGGCTATGGAGAATGGATTTAATCGGATTGCTGTAGGATGTGATGTGATTATCGCCGATGGCTTAAAGGGAACTGAATATCGGGAGATTCCCATCGATAAAAAACATTGTAGAGCCCCCAAGATAGCTGTAGCAATTGCCGATGCCGATATTATTATTTCTCTGACTCATTTTAAAGGTCATGAAATGACCGGCTTTGGCGGTGCCTTAAAAAATTTAGGGATGGGCAGTGGTTCCCGGGCTGGCAAAATGGAGATGCATTCTAATTCTAAGCCCAAGATTAACCTTAAGAATTGCGTTGGCTGCGGCCAGTGCATTAAAAACTGTTCCCAGGAGGCCATTCATTTTAATGAAAATAAAAAAGCGGAAATTGATTATCAAAAATGTATCGGTTGTGGCCAGTGTGTAGCAGTATGCCAATACAGTGCAGCTGTAGTAGGTTCTGATGAATCGGGAGCTATGGTCCAGGAAAAAATTGCAGAATATACTTATGCAGTATTAAAAGACAAGCCTCATTTTCACCTCAGTTTTATTATGAACGTCTCCCCTTATTGTGATTGCTGGAATTATAATGATATGGCAATAGTCCCGGATATAGGAATGGCTGCCTCTTTTGACCCTGTGGCCTTGGACAGAGCCTGTGTCGATTTAGTAAATAAAGCTCCTATGGTCAAAGGCAGTATTCTGGAAGATAAGAATTTTCATTCTGGGGAGGATAAATTCGGACATGTTCATATTGATACTGATTGGAAAATTGGTCTGAATTATGCGGAAAAGATAGGTCTGGGCACACAGAATTATGATTTGATTATAGTTAAATAAAATAAGATGGAAAAATAAACGGTTCTTTGATAAGTTAAAAACCTGTCAAAGGACCGTCCCCTGGCAGGAAATATGGATAGACAAGAGATAATTAAAAAAGCAGAATTATTTGTAAAACAAACCTTAAGTAAAGATAGTACCGGTCATGACTGGTGGCATATTCATCGGGTAAGGAATTTAGCTAAACGGATTGCCCGGCATGAAGGTGCAGATATATTTATTGTGGAATTGGCGGTGCTATTACATGATATCGGTGATTATAAGTTCTTTCAGGGAGATGAAGAAGCCGGGACAGCGAAGGTAAGGGAGCGGCTCTCTTCTTTGGAGATTTCTCCTTTGCTTATCGATAAGATTGTGGAAATTACTTCTCAAATATCTTTTATGCATACCTTGCCTGATAAAGACAAAGGGAGAGGCAAAAAGAATTCCGCTATTCCGACACTCTCCAAAGAATTAATGGCTGTGACTGATGCCGACCGTCTGGATGCCATGGGAGCAATTGGTATCGCCCGGGCTTTTACCTACGGAGGATTTTTTAATCGGCCAATTTACGACCCTGCCATTAAACCGAGTAAGTCCATAACTAAAGAAGAATATAAAACTACCGAAGCACCATCTATAAATCATTTTTATGAGAAATTACTAAAGCTTAAAGATATGATGTATACTAAATTAGGTCGTAAAATGGCTAAAAGGAGACACCGTTTTCTAAATCTTTACTTAAAGCAATTTTTTAAAGAGTGGAAAGGAAAAATGTAACAAAAGGTGCCAGGCACTTTTTGTTACATTTTATTAATATAGGAGGCAAGCATGTATCGAGATTTTGAAGGGACACTAATTATTTTAGTAAGACACGGAGAATGTGAAGGGAATGTTAAGGGAGTATTCAGAGGAAGGACAGATTTTCCTTTAAACGAGAGAGGTCTTGTTCAAGCACAGGATTTAGCCCAAGAGCTGAAAGGTTTTCCTATTAAATATATTTATACCAGTCCTCTGTCCCGGGCCAGGCAGACCGCAGAGGCTATTGCTGAGCAATGTAGAATAGAGGTTAAAGTAGAAGAGAAATTTAATAATATTGAATTAGGAAGCTGGGAAGGGCGCTTTAAAAAAGAGATTGCCCAGGAATACCCGAAGGAATGGGAGCTCTGGGTGAATAATCCGGAAAAACTCAAGGTGGAAGATATGGAGACTCTTTATGATGTGCAGAAGAGGGCCAAAGCTTGTCTGGATAGTTTAGTTTCCAGACATAATGGAGAGACTTTAGCAGTAGTTTCCCATCGGGCAGTACTTAAACCCCTTATCGCTGCTTGCCTGAATATTACCTCACCTTATTTTTGGAAAATTCATTTAGATACCGCTTCTTACAGTCTTCTTTCTCATAAAAAAAACAAAGGATATTGTCTGGTTCAATTAAATCAGACCAAACATTTAAAAGAGTATGTCACTGAGTGGGTATAAAAAAAGAAAAATGAAAATTAACTCAAAAAAACAAGTATCCAAAAAATACAAGACCTTTATCGGGTATTTAGAGGGAACAGTATCAATCATCCTGAATACCCTCCTTTTTGGTTTAAAATACTGGGTGGGGATGAAGACTTTTTCTATAGCCATAATTGCCGATGCCTGGCATACTTTGTCTGATTCATTCACTTCCCTGGTAGTGATTATAGGTTTCAAAGTTTCATCCAAACCTGCCGATAAAAAACACCCCTACGGTCACGGCCGGGCAGAGATAATTAGTTCGGTTATTATTGGTACATTATTGGCCGTGGTAGGTGTTAATTTTTTAATTGCCTCGATTCAAAGATTTATAAATCATCAATCTGCCTCTTACGGAAATTTAGCCATAATAGTATTTATAATTTCCGTGATAGTAAAAGAAGGTTTGGCTCAATTTTCTATACGTGCCGGGAAGAAAATTAATTCTCAATCCCTTATTGCTGATGGTTGGCACCATAGAAGCGATGCCCTGGTATCTCTTATGGTTTTAGTCGGAATCTTTATGGGAGGATATTTCTGGTGGGTGGACAGCATTATGGGCATTATAGTATCTTTGGTCATCTTTTATACCACCTACATCATTTTAAAAGAATCAATCAGTACCTTAATCGGGGAAAAACCGTCTGAGGATTTTGAAGCAGAGATTAGAAAAATTGTAACCAATAGCTTATCTCGTGATGTTAAATTGCATCACTTCCATTCTCACAAATATGGTGACAATAAAGAATTAACCTTTCATATCAGATTACCAGCAGACATGAGATTGGAAAAGGCCCACAGGATTGCCGAAGAATTAGAAAATAAAATAAGAGAAGAAATGAATATTGAAGCTACCATTCACTTGGAGCCGCTTATCGTGAAGAAAAGTAAATAGATATTAAAATATATAATTCAAATTTCTGGAAAGGCAGGGATATAAAATGTGGAAGGAATTTAAAAAATTTGCCATGCGGGGAAATGTAATTGATATGGCTGTTGGAATTGTTATTGGAACAACCTTTGGGGTAATTGTAAAATCGCTTGTCTCTGATGTCATCATGCCTCCTATTGGTATGATATTAGGCAAAGTGGATTTTGCCAATCTTTTTATAATTCTGAAGGAGGGTAAGATTGCCGGACCATATGCTTCTCTTGCCAGTGCTCAGGAAGCCGGAGCAGTTACTGTGAACTATGGTGTATTTGTGAATACAATTGTTAACTTCCTTATAGTTGCCTTTGCACTGTTTCTCCTCATTCGAGTGGTTAATAAAATAAAAGCTCAAGAAGAAACTCTGCCCCCGGAACCAACCACTAAAGATTGCCCATATTGTCTATCTCATATTCCAATTAAAGCAACACGCTGCCCACATTGTACTTCTGAAATGGTTGTAGAATAAATTAAATACTGTAGCAACACAGCGTGCTGTGTTGAATGTGCTAAAAGGAAAAATGAAAAACAAAGATAAAAACCGGAAAGGAACTGATTTTGAAATTAAGATATAAGATAATTATTTTTTTATCATTCTTTTTGATATTCACTTCTCTTTTAATTTGTGTAGCCGGTGCTGGCACAAGTATACAGGAAGAGATAAATCAATTCCCGGGATTTTCGGGAATTCTGATAAAAGACCTGAACACTCAGGAAGTACTATTTTCTCATAATGAAGATAAACTTTTTACCCCCGCATCTCTTACCAAAATATTTACTCTACTGGCTGCTCTGGAAATACTCGGTGAAGAGTACGCTTATCCCACTTCCTTCTACTTTTCCAGCACTACTCCCGGAGAGATAAACGGAGACCTGTATATAGTAGGCAGTGGAGACCCCACTCAAACCCCGGAAGTTATCAGAAAAATAGCAGATGCTCTGGTGCAAAAATTCAGCATCAAGTGTATCTCCGGAGATATTGTATTGGATAATTCAAAGTTCTTGCCCGAAGAGTTTTTAGGAAGGGGATGGATGTGGGATGATAAGAACCCGCTGATCGGAGCATTAACTGTAACTGGATATAAAGTCAAGGAAAAACAAAATTCCCATCTTAATGCTATGCCTCTTCTCTGGGGAAATATTTTTTCTCAGAAGCTATCCGAAAAAGGAGTAAAGATAAAAGGGGATATTCGGATTGGGAAGGTCCAAGAGGATCTACGGATAAAATATGTTTATTATCCTGATACTCTGGATAAAATACTGGTTTATATGATGAAAAAGAGTGATAATCAAAGTGCTGAAAATATTTTTCGCACCCTAGCTCTGGAAGATAATCCTGAGGAAGTATCCACTATTGCTCGGGCTATTGCTTCTTTAGAAGAGGTTATTGATACAACCCTGGGCTTAAAATGGGGAAAAGATTACATTCTTGTGGACGGCTGTGGTCTATCCGAATATAATCTTACGACCCCTGCCCATCTAGTCAAAGCAATTACTTACCTTTACCAGAAATGCGATTTTAAAATTCTGGATTATTTTGCCAGCACCAAAGAGGGGGGGACTTTAAAAGAACGTCTACCTTTTCAGGCATGGGGTAAGACCGGCACTTTATCCTCAGCCTCAGCACTGGCAGGGATTTTACAGACTAAAAATAAGAGATGGATAGTCTTTTGCCTTATGGAGAATAATTTTATATTTATAGAAGAAGAGAATGACCCCAAAATTTTTGAAAACAGAATAATAGAATACATCTACGAAAACTTGTAGCACCACAGCGTGAATGAAAAAAATAAGTTTTATGTTTTTATAACTTGTAGCACCACGGCGTGCCGTGGTGAGTATGCTGAAAAAGAGACACGGCTCGCCGTGTCCCTACCGGATAAAAAATTATATTGAAATTCTTTTGTGAATATTTGTAGCAGCACGGCGTGCCGTGCTGAATATGCGTGTCTAAATAAAATAATTTATATAAACCGTAGCACCACGGCGTGCCGTGGTGAATAAATATATATCAAATTAAATTAATAAAAAAGGAAAACAATATTATCAAATATCATTACGGTTCTCTAAGATTAAGAAATTATAATTATTCTTTTCCCGGTGCATATTTTATTACTATATGTTCTTATCAAAGAAGATTTATTTTAGGAAATATAATTGACAGTGAAATGTTCTTGAATAAATTCGGAGTTATAGTTAAAGACGAATGGTTAAAAACCACACAATTGCGTAAAAATGTAAAATTAGATGAATATATTATTATGCCTAATCACTTTCATGGTGTTATAATATTAGAGGATATTAATAATCAAAAGGATACGGCTCGCCGTGTACCTACACAAGAATCATTTGGAAAACCAATTTCTGGTTCAGTCCCAAGTATTATTCGTTCCTTTAAATCTGCAGTTACCCGATTAATTAATCTTTTGTCTTATCCTCATAAGATAATTGTCTGGCAGAATAATTATTATGAACATACCATAAGAAGTGAAGATGAATTAAATACAATTCGAGAATATATTCAAAATAATCCTTTAAGATGGGAATATGATAGAGATAATCCAAAAGGAAAACCAGATAAAAAGGAAGAGAAATTTTGGAAAGATTTTACATAAATAGTAGCAGCACGGCGTGCCGTGCTGAATTGCCAAGGACAATAATAAAATGAAAATAAGAGTGGATAAAATGAAAACCGTAATGATATTTTTTTTGATAATGACTTTAGCTATCAGCTTATTCGGAGCAAATATTGCTTTGGCTGACAATAATGTGTTGACTGAACTTGAGGCTCAACAACTGAAGATATTAAAGCTTTCCAAAGTAGTAGAAGAACAACCTTCAAATATTAAACTAAAAGAAGATATAGAAAACTATAAGATAGGATTGGAATTATACCGACAGAGTAATTACCAGCAGGCGATTTCCGAATTGTTAAAGGTAGAATATTCCACCCTGAATTTACCTCTTTATATTAAATCCCAATATATATTGGGGGATTGTTATAGAAAGATTGAAGATTGGGATAGGGCGATAGAAGTTTATAAAAGCTTAGTAATAAATGACCCCATTTTGACTGATTATTCCCTCTTTCATCTAGCTGAAACCTATAGACTAAAAGGTGAAAATCGCGAATCTACGGCTACTTATCAACAAATAACAGAGAATTTTCCGCAAAGTCTAATTATTTCAGAGACTAATTACCAAATCGCTCAAAATTATCGCGAGTTAAATGATACAACTTCTGCGGTAATTTATTATAAAAATATCTTGGAAGATTCTAAAGATAGCCAGCTTAAAGCAAAGGTTTTACTTGAGCTTTCTGAGATATACTGGCAAGAAAAAAAATATATTGATTCTCTTAACTGTTTATATGAGATATTGGATGAAGGCTATAGACTTAAAAGGAATTCAGAACCGGAAGAGTTATTGATTAGATATTTTTACAAGATTCAAGAAGATTTAAAAGACATAAAAGTTCCTTACCATATAATGGTAAAATGTGCAGATATTTTATTTAAATATCGCCAGTATAATATAGCTGAAGATTTGTATAAGAAAGTTATTGAAACTTTTCCTGAAGCCTCCGATATTGCAGAAGTTTACTATAAGAGGGCAAGGGCTTTGCATTATAAACAGGAATATAAGGAAGCTGTTAATCAGTGTGAGGAGATTATAGCAAAATTTCCTCCCAGTGAAATTACTATTAAAGCAAATTATCTTGGGGGCAATTCTCTACGCGTCTTAGGAGAGCGTTATTTGGCAATAGATAAGTATGAAAAAATTATAAGACAATATCCTGAAAGCTATTATGCCCGACTATCTTATCTGCGTCTGGCAGAATCATATTTTCAGTTAAAAGAAACGGAAAAGGGGATTTCCCTATGGAGAGAATTGGTAAGCATATACCCTAATAGCTATGAATCAATGACTTCTTTATGGAATTTAGCCCGATATTATACTAGCAATAATTCTGATTCTGAGGCATTAGATTACTATCGAGAATTATCAGAGAGATTTTCTCAAAGCAGTTTGGGAGATGATGCCCTGTACTGGAAGGGAAAGATTTTAGAAAATATGGGGTCAGATGAGGAGGCAAAAATTGCCTACGAGAAGCTTATTCGGGAATACCCCTTGAGTTATTATACTGAAAGAATTATGGAACAGAGAAGTGATATTAGTTTTGCTTGGCCTATTTCTGTCTCTAAAAAAGAAGATTTTATAAATTTAGAGGAATTTTTAAAAAAATATGATAAAATAGAGGGGAAAGGTCAACTGTCGCTACTTAAAGCAGAATTATTTGAAGAGATTAGTTTTTACAAAGAATCAATAGTTGAATTAAGAGAAACATTAAATCATAATTCCGGGAATATCTTTTTATTATTTAGGTTAAGTGATGTTTATAAAAAGAATAGGGATTATTACGGTTCTTTAAATTATACGGAGATAATTTTTAATTATTTAGAAGATAATCATCAATTAGAGGATTTACCAGTGGAATTATGGCAGAGTCTTTACCCTGTCTATTACGGGGATGCAATTAGAGAACGTGCTTTGGAATACGAAATAGACCCCTTACTTGTTCTGGCTATGATAAGAGAGGAGAGCAGATTTAACTCCTGGAATGAATCTGTTGCTGGAGCCAGGGGATTAATGCAGATAATTTTTTCGACCGGGGAATGGATTGCCCAGAAGTTAAATCTGGAAGATTTTAATGATGATATGCTCTTTGACCCCGAGATAAATATTGATTTGGGTTGCTGGTATATTAATTACTTAAAAGAAAGATTTTTAGATGATTTTATTTTGATAATTTCGGGTTATAATGCCGGCCCAGGCACAACCAGTAAGTGGTTAGAGCAATATGATAGATCTGACCTGGATAACTTTGTAGAAAATGTTACTTATTCTGAGACCAGAGAGCATATAAAAAAAGTAATGAAATCTTACCAGATGTACAAAAGGTTGGCACAGGTTTTAAGCGAAGAGTAGATGGAATGGTTTTTACTGGATTAAAAAAGGAGGTAAAAGTTCGATACGGCGAACTTAAGAACAAATGACGAGTAAAGTGAAAGCTCAACTTTTTTGTCTTCATTGCAATAAAGAAACCAATCATACTATTACCTATAAAGGTGAATATTTAGAAGATATTAAGTGTAATATTTGCGGCAACGAAATCAGAATTAACCGGGAAAAATTATTAGAAACCTACACGGCAGATTTTATAGATAGGGTGTTAACCAAACCTTATCGAATAACTGAGGAGATAAAAAAAGATCTATCCCATTTTTTAAAGTCTATACCCATCAGAATTTTAACTAAGCCCTATCGGGTTGCACGGGAGATAGGAGATATGCTGCATAAAGAAAAGGATAAAAGCGGAAGGTGAGTGAGCAATTTACCAATTTACCAATTCTCCAATTATTTAGTAGCACCACGGCATTGCCGTGGTGAAAAAGAACACACGGCACGCCGTGTGCCTGCAAAAAAGAAAAAAACCCGATAACAGCATGGTTCGTATAAAGTAACAATAAATTAAAAAATATCCAAAAAATAGGTAAAAAAATTGACAAAATCATCAAAAAACAATAATATAGTATAAAGAAATCAGCATAAATTAAGGGAGGTTTATGAGATGGAAGAATATTTAACTGCAAAACAAGTAGCGAAATATTTACAAGTAAAACCTCTTACTGTCTATCAATGGGCAAGAACTAATAAGATTCCGGCAGTTAAAATTGGAAGAATCTGGCGTTTTAAAAAAAATATTATTGATAATTTTTTAGAAAAGAAACCTAAGAAAAAGAAGAAATAGCTGCTTAGCTACCTGAGGAAACTTCTTAATTGTTTATTTTTTTACCTCATTTTTGGTTACTAATTCCTAAATAGAGGAGAATAAAGGATGTATTTAGCTCAAAAACATAATAGAGATAAGAAAAATTCTACTATTTTAGTAACCTTACTTTTATTATTTATCTTTTCTATTCCTTTTTACTCTTTTGCTGATAATAATGATGAATTTATTACTCATAAAACAATTAAGGGTGATACTCTATGGAGCATCTCCAAACAATACAATATATCCTTGGAACTAATTTTGGCTCTTAATAATATTAAAGATAAAGATACTTTATCCATCGGTCAGATAATTAAAATTCCTCAAGATAATCTCCCTGCCGCTGATTATAATATGCATATCGTAAAAAAGGGAGAGACTTTATGGTCAATTGCCCAAAAATATAATCTTTCTGTAGATCTAATTCTTGCCACCAATAACATTGCCAATTCAGAATTAATTTCTATAGGGCAGGAAATGAAAGTACCTTCGAACAAAAATGCTGTTGCCGAAACAAATATTGTTAACCAGGCGGTTACTGATAAAAAGAATAATAACGTTAATAATAATGTCAGTCAGCCCGAAAATGCAGAACCGATTGTTTATACAGTTAAAGCAGGTGATAATCTATGGAATATTTCTCGAAAATATGGAGTTTCAGTGGAAGTTATTATTGATGTAAATAATTTTAGAGACAAAGATTTCTTATCACTTGGCCAAAAATTAGAAATCCCCGCGATAGGAGGAGGAGTATCTAACTCTAATCGGAAACAGGAACCAACCATTATAACTTATACCGTGGTAAAAGGAGATACCTTGTGGAGCATATCCCAGAGATATGATGTAAAGATGAGTTCCATTATTTCTGCTAACAACTTAAAAGAAATATCCCGATTATCTATCGGTCAAAAATTGAAGCTGCCGATAACAAATATGGATATTGCCAAAGCAGAAGGATATGATCAGGAAGCTGCAACGGAGGAAATAATTTATTATGTAAAAAAAGGAGAAAGCCTCTGGAGTATTTCACGCGAGTATAATGTAAAATTAGAGTCTATTATAGCAGCTAATAGTATTACTGATGCTTCCAAAATTTCTACAGGACAGCAATTGAGAATTCCTAATGTACCTGGAGCCCGCAGCAATATATGTAACTTTATCTGGCCGGTAAGAGGAAGGATTACTTCTCCTTATGGGATGAGAGTTGTAAGCGGAAGGAAAGATTTTCATGCTGGTATAGATATTGGTGGTCCTACCGGGACTAATATAGTAGCTGCCGAGAGTGGCAGGGTAAGCTATGCTGGTTATATGCGAGGATTTGGTAATGTGATTATCTTAAGCCATGATGGGGGATATTCTACTGTATATGGTCATAATTCGGTAAATTTAGTGAAGAAAGGTCAGTATGTAAACAAGGGAAGCATAATTGGCAAAGTAGGAAGAACTGGAAATGCTACCGGTTCCCACCTTCATTTTGAAATAAGATCAGGCGGTAATCCGGTTAATCCTCTATCCTATTTAAAATAAGTAAATTATTTTTTAATGTTAATTTAATTGTAATCAAAATTAAACTCGCAACCGTAATACAATAAGAATAAGAAAGAAAGGAGGAAAATTATTTAAACATTCAATTGAGTATTTTAATTAAAAAAGTATTAGAAAGGAGAATAAACATGAAAAGTAAATTGTTTGTAGTTTTGTTGTTATCGGTAGGATTAGTATTTAGTGTAGTTGGAGCGGCTTCTGCAGGAGGCACTCTGGTATTCGGTAGTAGTGGAGATGCGGTTAGATTGGATCCTGCAGACGTAACTGATGGAGAATCCATTCAGAGGATGGATAATATCTTCGAAGGCTTGGTTGAATATGAAGCAGGCTCTGTATTGATACAACCTTGTTTGGCTACTTCCTGGGAAGCATCCGCAGATGGGACAGAGATTGTTTTTAACTTAAGAAAAGGGGTTAAATTCCATGATGGGACTGATTTCAATGCAGATGCAGTAGTCTTTTCTTTTGCCCGCCAGTATGACACCACACATCCTTTCCATCAATACGGTGAGTGGGCTTACTGGGGATATATGTTCGGTGACGTAGAAAAGATGGAGAAGATTGATGACTATACGGTAAAATTCGTTTTAAAAAGACCGAATGCCTCTATAATGACCAGTCTCGCCATGTTCACGGTTAACATTGTAAGCCCGACTAATGCAGAAAAATTCAAAGAAGATGCCTTCAAAAACCCCTGTGGAACCGGTCCTTTCACATTTGTCGAATGGGTAAAAGATGACCATATCACCTTAGAGGCTAATGAGAATTATTGGAGGGAAAGAGCCAAGCTGGATAAATTAATCTTCAAAGTTATTCCTGATCCTTCAGCTAGACTTATGGCTTTAGAAATTGGCGAAGTGCAGGGGATAGAACATCTAGATCCTGCTCATTTTGACAAAGTAAAAGCTAATAAAGATTTGAAACTTTTAAGCGAACCAGGAATGAATGTCGGATATATGGCCATGAATACGGGATACGGATATATTGATGCCAATAAAAACGGTATGCGTGATATAGCAGATGAACCTCTGGTTAAAACCCCCGGATATTATGAGCCCCTTACCAAGAAAAAAGTAAGACAGGCTATTAATATGGCAATTGACAAGCAATCAATAGTGGATAATATTTATATGGGAACAGCGATGGTTGCCAAGAATGGAATGCCTCCATCCATGTTAGGATATAATGATGATGTAGTAGATTATCCTTACGATCCTGCGAGGGCTAAAACATTACTGGCGGAAGCAGGATATCCGGATGGCTTTGAAGTTACTCTATATGTAATGCCTGTATCCCGACCGTATATGTTTGATCCTCCCAAGATCGGGGAAGCTATTCAGAGCTATTTAGGGGCTGTAGGAATAAAGGTAAACATTTATTCGGTGGATTGGGGAACCTATCTCCAGGAAACCGAACAAGGAAATCACCAAATGTGCCTTTTGGGATGGACCGGTGATAACGGAGACCCGGATAATTTCATGAATGTATTATATGGAGCTAATGCCTGTTCTATTGGTACAGCTGGAAACTATGCTTTCTATACAAATAATACCAGTCAAGCATTTCTCTCTGCTGCCTTAAAGACTTATGACAGTGAAAAGAGAGCAGAATATTACAAAAAAGCTCAGGCGATGATTCATGAGGATGCCGGTTGGGTTTATCTCGCTCATTCTATGCAGACTGTAGCTTTCAGAATAAATGTACAGGGTTATGATCTTCATCCTACCTCAAGAAAGTTCTTCTATCCGGTATCGGTAGAATAGAAATAATTTTCTTGGTTTGAATTTTCGTAAAAGGGAAGGGGTGACTAAGTCACTCCTTCCCTGGATGAAATAAAAATGTGCCTGAAAAGGCACTTTTTTTTTCATTTTTCTTGTTGCATTATAATGATTAAAAAGTATAATAGTATAAGTATAATTTAAAAAAGATAGGAATTAGCAGATGAAGTGGTATATTACTAAAAGATTATTAATGTTGATCCCGGTACTATTAGGAGTTTCTATCCTCGCCTTTTCCTTGATTCGTTTAGCCCCCGGTGACCCGGCAGTAACTATAGCCGGACAACATGCCTCTCCCCAGGTTATCAGTGCCATCAGAGAAAAATACGGGTTAGATAAACCCCTCACTACTCAATATTGGGTCTGGCTCAAACAGGTCTTGCGAGGAGATTTGGGGCGTTCTATAGTTTCGAATGAATATGTAACCAAAGAGGTATTGGAAAGATTCCCCAATACAATTGAGCTTACCATGCTTGCCATGATTTTTGCTGTAACCATAGGTTGTATTGCCGGAATTGTCTCTGCCTCGCGGCAGTATTCGGTTTTTGACTACAGTTTTATGGGGCTCGCTATCTTCGGGGTATCGATGCCCGTTTTCTGGTTGGGGATTATGTTAATGATGATTTTTGGGGTATATCTGAGGTGGCTGCCTATCAGTGGGCGTATAAGTATGATGATTTCTTTCCAACGTATTACCGGTTTTTACCTGTTGGATAGTCTCATTGCTGGTAATTTTGCCGCTTTTATAAGTTCGATTCGTTATTTAATCTTGCCTTCTGTTGCTCTGTCTACTATACCTATGGCTACTATCGCCCGTGTCACCAGGTCAAGTATGTTAGAAGTATTAAGGCAGGATTTTATCAGAACAGAAAGAGCTAAAGGATTATCAGAGAGAATGGTAATCTATAAACATGCAGTAAGAAATGCTATGATTCCGGTAATTACCGTAATCGGATTGAATTTTGGTTTGCTATTGGCCGGTGCAATCTTAACCGAAACTGTCTTTTCCTGGCCGGGAATCGGAAGGTATGTGATAAACGCAGTATATATGAGAGATTATCCTGTGGTACAGGGATGTGTATTATTTTTTGCTTTAATGTTTGTCATTGTGAATCTAATAACTGATATTGTTTATGTTTATATTGATCCAAGAATTCATTACGGATAGGTAAAAAAATGGAAAGAACAAGAGAGACTAAAACCCAAGAATTAACAAGAAGACTTAAATATAATAAATCAGCAGTCTTTGGACTGTGTATTGTTATTATACTCATTTTATGTGCTATTTTAGCTAATTATATTGCTCCTAATAGCCCCACTCCTTCTCCTCCGGAACTTTTCAAGGCTTTAAAACCGGGATTCTGGAGTGAAGACGGACTAGAAGATATGCCCTTAGGGGCTGATGGCCTGGGGAGATGTGTTTTAAGTAGAATTCTTTACGGAGCCAGAGTCAGTTTAACTGTAGGTTTTGTAGCAGTGGGAATTGCCATGTTCCTGGGAATAACTTTTGGAGTAATTGCTGGCTATTATGGAGGATGGGTAGATGCAGTAATTATGAGAATAGTTGATATTATGTTTGCCTTCCCAGCATTGTTACTGGCTATTGTAATTGTAACTGTTCTGGGTCAGGGATTGGATAAGGCAATGATAGCAATAGGCATAGTCTATACCCCTCAAATGGCAAGGATTATCAGAAGCTCGGTACTCTATATTAAAGAGATGGAATATATTGAAGTCCAAAAAGCAATCGGGTCGAGTGATGCAAGAATTATCTTTCGTCATGTCCTGCCAAATAGTATAGCCCCGGTTATTGTATACGGTACCTTGATGTTAGCTACTGCTATTTTAGACTGTGCAGCTCTCGGTTTTTTAGGGTTAGGAGCTCAACCTCCCACTCCGGAATGGGGTGCTATGCTCGCTAAAAGCTATTCCTATATTGTAAGTGGTGCATGGTGGGCAGCAACATTTCCCGGAATAGCAATATTATTATCTGTTATAGGTCTCAACCTATTAGGAGACGGCTTACGAGATATTTTAGATCCCCGACTTAAAACTTAATGGTGGTACAGGGGACGGTTCTCTGTTTCATCAAAGAATTATTAAAAAATTGTTTTGAAACGGAGAACCGTCCCCTGTACTAAAATTTATAAAATAGGATAAAATAAGACAAAATATGAAAACATTACTGGAAATAAAAAATTTAAAAACTCATTTTTTTTCCCATGAGGGAATAGTAAAGGCTGTAGATGGAGTTAGTTTTAAAATCAACCAGGGAGAAACTTTGGGAATTGTAGGAGAATCCGGAAGTGGTAAGAGTGTTACCGCTCTGTCGGTTATGAAATTAATTCCTCATCCTCCTGGAAAGATTGTAAATGGAGAAATATACTTCGAGGGTAAAGATCTCTTAAAGTTAGATAATAAAGAAATTAGGAAGATAAGAGGAAAGAAAATATCTATGATTTTCCAGGAGCCCATGACTTCATTGGATCCGGTATTTACTATTGGTCATGAAATTGGGGAAGCTATTCAATTACATCAGGGATTAAATAAAAAAGAGGCCAGAAAAAAGGCTATAGAGATATTAAAGATTGTAGGGATACCGGATGTAGATAAGAGAATAGATAATTACCCTCATGAGTTATCCGGGGGAATGAGGCAGAGAGTGATGATTGCCATGGCTCTATCCTGTAATCCCACCTTGCTTATTGCTGATGAACCTACCACCGCCCTTGATGTTACTATTCAGGCTCAGATTTTAAGATTAATTAATGATTTAAAAGATAAATTTGGCGCCTCGGTGATGTTAATAACTCATGATCTGGGAGTAATCGCTGAAATGTGTGATAATGTAGCGGTAATGTATGCCGGGCATATTGTAGAATATACCGATGTATATACACTTTTTAGCAATCCTCTTCATCCTTATACCAAAGGGTTAAGTAAGTCAATACCCAGAATGAATGTTGAGACGGAACATCTTGATGCAATTCCGGGTATAGTTCCCAATCTCCTTGATTTACCTTCAGGATGTCCATTTCATCCCAGATGTGATTTCTGTTTTGAAAGATGTGTTAAAGAGATGCCAGAACTGATAGAGATAGAAAATTCTCATCTGGTGAAATGTCATTTGGTCAAGAAGAGAATAAGGAGTAAATAAGTAGAATGGAAAAATTGGTAGAAGTTAAAAATCTAAAAAAATGGTTCTGGATAGGCAAATCACCCTTAGGCAAAAAAAAGGCAGTTAGGGCAGTAGATGATGTAAGTTTTTATGTAGAGAAGAAAGAAATTCTTGGTCTTGTGGGAGAATCGGGATGCGGAAAGACTACCTGTGGGAAAACTATACTGCGAATATTAGACCCAACAGAAGGTAAAATATATTTTAATGGTCAGGAAATAACTCATTTAAGAAGAAAAGAGATGCTAAAATTTAGAAGAAAAATGATGATTATTTATCAAGACCCCTTTGGTTCTCTTGATCCCAGAATGACCATAGGAGCAACTATTGCCGAACCGATGGAGGTACATAAGACTGCTTCCAAAAAAGAGCGGGAAGATAAAGTAATAGAAATTATGAGAAAAGTTGGTCTTCTACCAGACCAGATAAACAGATACCCTCATGAATTTAGCGGCGGCCAAAGGCAGAGAATAGGGATTGCCAGAGCTTTAGCCACTAACC